>Ga0209208_10006697_pt1 | contig 15850 bp, 13 predicted proteins | sample S1TSphfallax_3_FD_187694 | JGI IMG/M metagenome (GOLD analysis project Ga0209208, IMG submission 187694) | Host-associated microbial communities from peat moss isolated from Minnesota, USA - S1T2_Fd - Sphagnum fallax MG (SPAdes) (version 2) | ecosystem: Host-associated > Plants > Peat moss >...
CCCCACCCACGAACCTGAAAAGATGAAAATGAGAGAATATTTAACCCTCATCACCTGGGCCAAATCATTGTAGTTCGCCGATGAGAAAGAATCATTTCCTGCTACTGGCGCCCGTGGAGGGTCCTGGTAACTTGTGCACCTTTCTCGGCCACAAGCAGTTCCATAGTTGTTTTTCTGCATATCTTCATCCCAAAAGTACTGTACAAAGGACATTTCACAAAGCAGTTTCATAGTGTTTTTCTGCACATCTTCATCTAAAAAGTACCGGACAATGGCATTTCACAAGCAGTTTCATAGTGTTTTTGTGCAAATATTCTTCCAAAAAAGTACACTACAGGGGGGCATTTTACTGCTGCCATTGGTCATACTCTCCAAAACCCCGGCACCCCCAAAAGGATGCTTCAATGACACCTAAATGACCAACTCATTCTTGGAGTGATTCTAATCCTCTTGTGTGAATGCGAGAGACGGGGAGTTACTTTATCCCGCCCTCACTGTGAATGGACCTTCAGGGGACGTCTGGAAACTTGGCCGTTCGACCTTGGCAAGTGGAAGGATAGGTACCGTGAGATCTAGGGTTTGGCTTTAGTGGAGCACATTGTCTCTGGATTTCGTCCTAAGCGCTTTCGCGTGACGAGTTTGACCGCGGAAACCCTTTTGCCGGAAGAGTGTGCAACTCCGTAGTCGTCGTCGTCGTCGTCCGGACCACGAAGGAGACAGTAATCAGGAAGGAGAAGCATCTGATTTGTTTATTTTTCTTGTGTGCTTGTGTAGTGGAAGCTTTAGAGGAAAAGCTTGCAGGAGGAGATGGCACATGCCGTGGAAAGGCCTGCCCCATCGCAGTTGGATAAAAAATGGGATGCAAGCATTGATGTGACCTTGCGGAAGTTGGTGTATGGATCTTTGGCAGGGGCGACTACAGCCCTGCTGTTGTTCAGAAGTCCGACTACACGCTGGGCCGCAGTTGCATTTGGAGCAGGAGTGGGGTTAGGGTCTGCGTACACCGATATCTCTCATATTTTCAATGGTGCAATAATCCCTCCGCGGGTACCCGCTGTTTCTTCGTCGGTGCAACACACTGCAAGCGAGGACGAGCATTGACTACATATCTCAACAGCGGAATGAACGGGTTAGAAGAAGCAATTTTGTGATCTTCTTTTCACCTTCGAATCTATTCGGACTCTTCATCACGCTAGCCTCTGGAAATTGGGGTTTTTGTGCTTCAATCCAGACCGAGAAGAGTAGCAACTATGTGGATTATTATTGAATAAAAATTGAATACCGGGTTCAGAGTATTCAAGCTTAATGTTACACCCTCTTAGAAATTTGGCTGAGGATGCACAGATTTGAGACTGGAAAAAGAAAACTGGCTACTGGGTTCATGAAATTTGTTGAATTTTTTTGTACTGTCCTGCATTGCAATAGTGTACTGATCAGAGGGGACACACATGTAGTTCACCAAGTACTAATGGTATGCACACAATACTGCTGTGTAGAGTTTTGACTGTCACTGTTGTCCAAAGGGGTCCTTAGATTTTGGTTTGGTTTGGTTTTGTTTTCCCTCCTCTTTAGGGTTGGTTTTTTCTTATTCTTTTTTCCTGTTTGGTGATATGTTGATAGATGCGAAATCTCTATAAACTTTGTATCAGGTTATCTCATTTCTTTTCAAGTTGACTTGTTGCACTGGAGAAAAGGTTTAAGTACTTACTTGCGAAGATAAGTTGGCAGGGAAGGTTTAGTCTTGTATGCTTGAAGAGCACCTGGACCCTGGATAGAACAAGCACAAGTTTGGATTTCCAAAAACAATTTAGAGGAGACTTAGTAGATTCTAGGATATGCTATGCATGCTTGATTAGCAGTTTGTTTCATTTCTTGTCAGAAATATGCAATCAGCTTACAACAGATCTGAGGCAGCAATTATGGCCAATTACATCACATCTGGATCAACACTAAGTTTATGTGGTTTTTTGATGTGGTTGGAAGGAAGATTAGGCATCACAATGGATCAGTTTCCTGACTCTTTTCTATGATTATGGTGTGAAAGTGAAAGTTTAAAAAGTTTTGAAAAATGTATCAAAAAACAGAGTGCATGGCCTGATCAATATATGTGAGATGAGAAAACAGATGTTTCACTATTTGGCTCATTTCAAATATGTTTGCATCTGTTACTGAAAGGTACAGAAATTTAGTACCAAACTTTGGCTTGTGACCTAACTCTAGGCGGAGGCTGACAGGTGTTTGAACCTTCAAAGATGAGATTTATAAAACAGTGGATGACTTGAGGCATGACTTGCAGTTCTAAACATGCACTCAACTCTGAGTTTCTTGACAGCAACATGACTTACACCAAGAATGATGAAGGGTACCCCAGGAGCTAAGGCAGCATCCACCACTAATGCAGCCCTGGCTGTTGGTGACTGCAGTGAAGTTAGAAGCATTAGACACAGATTTCTGTCTCACAAGGCAGTGATGCATTTGCCTCCAAAACATTGCTGGCCGCAGGTGCTGGATCTGCAGCCCTGTTCACAACTTCCATTAGCTATGTGTGTGGTAGGCTTGGCATGGTATGATTGCTGATGATGTGATGGTAAGAGATAGGACTTTCCATAACAGTGGTGGAAATACTGCATTTTTGCCAGGTATTGCAATTTTTCCTTTAGCACACAGTAATTAACAAGCTATAGAGTCGAGCCATTGCAGAATGGGAGGGAGCAAATGTGGATTTTGCTGTGAAACACAAGGTGTGGTTTGTTGTATGGGCGAGAAACTAGAATGCAATTTGGTTTGAATCTTAGGGCCACATCATTCAGCTTCATGAATCCAGCTTGAGTAGAAGGTCCACATTCTAATTTCTCTGGTGAGCCCATAGACAAATAAGAAGGTAAATAGTTGCCAAAGACCATGAGTGAAGGACAACACAGAAAGTGCTGCTATGAACTTGAAACCTCTCAGAAGGCAAGATTCAAATGGTGTTGCGCCCATGAGAACTTTTTTTTTGTTGGACTTTAATACATGATGGTCTAATGGAAATTAACAATTTGTTCTACTCCCCACACAGAAAGTGCATCCAAATGAAAGAGTTTTGCAGAGCACATCTGTAACTGATGCAATGTCACAATACCCACAGAGAGCCTTTTGAATGAATAGGTGGAATCCTTCATAAATTCATACTGCCCATAGTAGTTTTCTGTGTGGGCCAACTGCATGAATACCTCATTTTGTTAAGATCTTCCCTTATACATCTCTGCATGTCTGGTGCTTGCATTGTGGTACCCTTGTTCACTGTTGCAGCAAGTCTTATGTTACTGTGCCAAGAAAACTTTTCATTTGTGTATCTGCTGAAATGGGCATGAGTGTACTGAGCCACTGCTGTGGGGAAAACCAAAACTTGATAATCCACATACTTTTTGGATGCTCTCTGTTGACCTTCCTGAGGTGCAAATCTCTTGTTGTTGTGCTTGGTTCTATCAATGATTCTTTACGGGGGGGACTCTACTTTGCCAGCCTTTCTGAGTGCCACAGAGGTATAACTGGCACTTGTTCGTCTCCTGTCTAGGGAATTCTCTTCCTTTCTGAAGGAGGTTGGACCTTTATTTCTCATGTCATGGGAGACTCTCTTAGTGAGTCATCCTCAACATTACAGTCTTGAGTGCCTCCTTCTGTTCCTCCAAGACACTCTTGAGAGTTACCAAATGGAATAGCCCTATCAGTTGCAGATAAGTGAGAGATATTGAATAATTGAGATTACAGTCTTGAACTACTTCTTGTGTATCTTCAAGTGTCCTCACTACCCAGTGGATTAGCTCTATTAGTTTCAGACAAGTGAGGGATATTGAACACCAAGTTTTGAAGTTTTTCTCCTTTCCTTCAGCTCCACATCAGGCCTAGCCTTTGTCCTTGGCCTACAAAAAAGCTTAATCTCTAACATCAAATGGGGTGGCCATGGCCCCTACTGAAAATATCCTACTGAAGACCTAGCCTCTTTTCACAATTCTCTCTTTCTTCCAGTTGCCAACCTTGAAAATGACTTTGAAATACAACTAGAGACATACAACATTGGTGTGTGAGAATTGGCAAATGGACCACAGAAAATGCATTCTTGAAACAACTCATATAGATATCCTATAGATATCAATCTGACAAGGGACTTAATATCTAGATTAGAAGCCATGATGCATGTTGAATGGGACCCAAATTACCCACATGAGAACAAAACGCTAACACACCACATTTGGGTCATCTTATCATACTTTGTTTCCTTAATTAACAAGTGGCCCATCGTGTTGCCATTGAAATCACATTCGACCAACTAATGAGAATATGTCTAATGTGAAGTTGAATGTGCACACCTTGTTTTGACATGGTTCATAGAGCCACTTTCACAATTGTAAGTGGTGTGAACTCAAGTTGCTAAAAGAAAACTTCTAATGTTGTATTGATATTCCAATTCACTAAAGGTTGGGCAAAAAGTGGGGAAGTGTTAGAATCCTTGGTCTAACTTGAATAACAAATATGTTATGTAAAGGATCTAGCACTTGTAGCAACTCTCTTTCTAGTTCAAGCCCCTTTGGTGGACACCCTTCTCTAGGTTGTCCTAGACTTTCAAAAATTGTTTTTGGAATTCTTGATCAAGTGTAAACATGATAAAATAAACAATTGATGGAATTATTTTTTCTCAAGGTTGGATGAAACTAGATGCAAATCACAACATCTTTTATAAAATTATTGTACATGGAACATTTTTAGTTGAATGATAAAAGAAAATATTTTTTAAATATTAAAGTCTATTGGTTTTTTTTAAATTTTTTTTTTTTATAAAACATAAATAACTACAAAATTTACTTTTTTCAATGTGGACGTTTGTTTGAATTATGTATTAATTATGTTCTAAGAAAGAGAAAGTAGAACATTTATTTGTTGATGCCTTTTTAAATACATTGATTTTATTCTAATTATTATACATTTATTTTCTTGAACATTTTTTGTTGACATACATTTGAAAACAAGTTAACAATCCATTTTTGGACTTTTTTTTTACATATTTTTGAAGCTCATTTGTTAAAAGGTTTTTGGATTGACATTTTCATGAACTCAATAGAGAGCATGAATGGTTTTTCACCATATTTCCACCCAATTTGATATTACTTATTTGTTTTTTGATGAATGACACAAAGTTCCAATGTAAACACTTACTTTTGTGTTGTCTATTTTATCATATTTCTACCCCCAATCAATGTGGATTGTAAAGCTATTTGCACTAGTCACAAGAATCAATATTGCAAGTTCACAACAAAAATAATCACAAGGAAAAATACATAAAATAAATAAAAAAGATTTAAGAATAGAGACTAAAAGTGAACTTGCGAAGAAACAAAAATCAAAGAAAAAATGGGAGGAGAGTGGAATAAAAAACTTTTTAAATGCATGTTGAGATTGTGCCATGCAACAACATTTGGATAGAAATCAATTTTGAGCTTATTTAGTGGTGTCCCTCTACAATCTATAAGATCAAACACATGCCTTTTCACAATGGGTACTCAAGCAACTTTGTGGAGTATTATATGGTCATCCATCTCCACTTAGAGAATTCCATTTTGTATTCAACTTTATGAGACGAGAGAATATGACAAAAGTGAAAAATGTGATATCAATTTCTAAAAATTATAGTAATTTGAAAATATTTAAGTTTTGAAACTAAAATTGTGAAAGAAAACACACAATTCTCAAAGATGGTGCTCATATGTTTTAAAAAACAACAATATCAACAAGTTCTTCCTACCTCATGCTCCTTTGTGATTAAGGGATTTTTTTTTCAAAGATTTGAAGAAATTCAAATCTCTGCAAATCAAGCTTCTTAACATTAAAAACATTGACCACCTTATGTTCAGTTTCCACCACCCTAATCTACAAATTGTTTATTCTATAATTTACAATATTTTCAGCAATCTTTAAAAGTTTTTTTAATCAAGAACCCACCTAATTGTTCATTTCATTCTAGCATAATTTAGCTTCAAGCTTGTTAAATCCTTTTTGTCAATGCTCTAGTTGTTTCATTTTTGAAAGATTTTGAAAGACCAACATTTTATGTCATATTCCCAACTCTCATTAGGTTTGTTAAAAGCAAATGAGTGGTATAGACTATCTCAAATAAATTGCAACTCATAACCATGTATGTATCATGGCTTGCATACACATCTTGTATCAGTGCAAAGGATTGACATGTAAGGATTTGGTATTCTCTAATGGAGAAATTAATTTGGTTATTATCATTCAAAACTAGCCATACCATTTATTAAAAAATTCAAGTGGAAGAAAAACAAACATGGTTTAGGAAATGTAAAAAAAACATGTTTGTTTGTTTGTTTGTCAATTACTACATGTGAACTCACAATGTAGATCATGTAAAGTTTGCCATTAGATTAAATTGCATGGTTTACAAATTTCCTTTGCTACAACTTTCCTCATGTCTTAGAAATCAAGTTTCTAACTTGAAACCAATTGCTAACCTCTTTGAATTGATGCAAATTGAGAACAACAAAGTTTGACACTTCTATTAATGAGAGATAAATACAAAAAAAACCTTACTAAGAGGATTTTTCCTGTCCTTCCTCTTTCATCTCACCAATTTCTTCTTGTGGACTATTAAGAAGCAATGTGTGGAAGCTGCTCCCATGTATTCCTTGGAATTTGTGGGTCCAAGCAAGAGGGTACTTATGAGATGAAAATGTTATGAAATAAATAGATCCAAAATTCTATGTAAACATTTTTTTTCTAATACTAATTTTGAAGGATCCCATCCAAGAGTTGTTCCATCATAGTGAAAGAAAGGATCTGGGAACTCATTAATCATGGCAACAACAAAGATGATTCCATGCCATAAAATTGAACAAAATCATCACAAAAACTCAAGCATTCCAAAATTCAATTAGTTCATGAAAGGCAAATTTCCAAAGTGCATGTTACTACTAGTTGAAATGGGAATTTCAATGTTCAATGGTTGTATTGCACAATTGTCTTGTTTTCAACCTTCTCATAAATTGCCTATGTTGGTGCAATTTCAACCTTCTCATGAAATGGCCATAATGGTGTTCATTGAACAGAGGTACTCTAACCCATAGATTATGATTGGTTTATATGTTCTATTTTCCGACACGTATTTAGTATTGTATATTTTTTTAGAGGGAGACCATATAAAGAAGTTTTTATCTTTGGTGGAGACCAAGTAACTTCATTTTATGAGGAATTTTTGCACATACATCAAATGAATTACCACAAACAAATATATTACCATCAAATATGAGGTCAAGTCCATATATCCTTGCTAGCATGAAAGGTTGTGAAAGCAAAAGATGACATTTGAAGAGGCTCAATATAATTTCAGCATTCTTCTCAACATTAAAACCTCTCAGAAGGGCATGGTGGCCATCAAGTTGTCAAGTTTGTTGCAACAAAACAGGGTTTTTGCATCCATAGTTGTGCCATTTACAGGCTAAAGGAAAATTTTCTGCCAATGATTTTCACGCATACAGAAATGGAAATCATCATACAGTAAGTAACAAAGACAGTTTCTTTTTCCTTGCATAAAGATATTAACCCACTATATACATAAATGGTATGCTAAAATAATACAAAGTCTATTTAACCGGCTTGCCACACCCAAAAAAAACCCTCTAGAATGTTTTTCTTCCTTGCTGAAATGCAGTTTCTAGATCAAGGAACTGACACCTTCAGTCACCACAATGTCAACTCACATCAACTCATGATGTCAGAAAAGAGAAAGGAATTTGCACTTTCATGCCATTAACTTGGGGGTTCACAGGCAATCCAGCGTTTTCTCTTTCAAGTTTCTTTCAAGAACTGCTTAGCAGTTTGAATCAACTCCAGAAATGGGTACCAGCCAGATCAGCTGTGAGTGAACAATAATGGGTGTAAGCTGAGCCTCAAACTATGGACAACAAAGAATGCTGTACAGAGCTGGTGAACTGGAAGCCTATCAAATGGAATATAGGAGCAATCTGCAGTTCCACTAGTTCCAATCCTGGTGGCCAGTATTGTGTAGAGCTAACTTGGACCTAGAACCTCCTTGTTGCTGAATAGAGTAGCATATTATATGGCATAAGTGACATAAACCAAGCAACAGGAACATGTGTCTGAGCTTTTTATCGTCTGCGGTTCCCAGGTTCTTTCTGTGCATTAAAGTAAGTGGCAGCTACTGGTAACCCTAATCCATGTTCAGCTGCAAAATTGCGGGTGTTGAAATTGTTGCGGGCTGTAGGTGGACATACAATCAAAGGTCCATATGGCTGCTTGAATAGCATGAATATATATCTGTGTATACCTATAGGAGGACGAGGACCCACATATGGCACCACCTCTTTGCCAGCAGAGCTAGTAGGCACCACTCGTTCATTGAACCATGTGTACCCTGTGCAGCACACAAATGGCACTAATATATGAGATTTCAGAATCTATACACTCATACATTAAGCATGCTGTGTACTGAATGACAAGAAACAAATTTCCCCTTGTAAGAGCTTCACACATAATCTATCAGAATGAGATTATATACATATTCTAAGGGAATCCAAAAAACTGGGATGCTCACAATTACAATTCATCTATGAAATTCCAACACCAGATTTAGCTGACTGGAAATTTCCCCAAAATTCCCATACTACAATCACTTACAGAACTTGAACACACTATTGCAGTTCACAACAATTTCTTCTCCCCCTCCTCAGTATTGTAAGAGACTCAAGGGTGCTTTTACAGAAATTCTCTGGAGTAAACAGATAATTTTGCAACTTCTGTACTTGTCTCCAGAGCAGAGCAAGGTTCAGATCTGAACCCATTTAAGGGTGAGCTATATTGAACAAATACCTTGGTTAGATTGGGCAATACTTCCAGGAATATCCGTCACAATCCTGAAATCACACATGTAGTCTGTCAGTCCGGTCATCAGCATAGTGTACCAAATCCCCCAGATAAGCATAAGGTTGGGTTTGGGGTTTAGAATATAATAATATCACGTCCAGCATTGCTCCAGAACAAGCTCTTGGAGCTGGTTCTTTTCTTTCAGATGCGCTCTAAAAGAAGCTATGCAATGCAGCATTTTTTTTGTGTCTACAAACAAGGTCACAACGATCATGTCCAACTACTGTGACCATGAGATTTTTGGAGGGATCAGAGTCTTAAGCTACCAGTGCACCCATTCTCTCATAGAAGGCTCGCTAGGACTGGGAGCATCCGGGTCAGTCATTATCTGTCAACACAACAAAAGAGATCAAGCCATTATGTTTCACCATGTTTCATTCATTCTAAGACATAAGCAATCTCACTAAGTTAGACTCTGTGGTTCCACTGTGTCGACAAGGAGCTCCATGCATGCAGAGGTCCTCTGCACTGACATACATCGACGTCCAGGAGACTCGCTAGCATATCCTCGGAGTCAGTTAATTATATTTCACAAGTAGTTAAAGTTTGTGCAGCTAGCGTACGTTAACTTGCGTACGTCGAACTAGCGCACAAAACTTTTGCTGCAGAGAGCACCATCAATGAGTAAAGAATTCGGAAGTTCATCCAAATAAACAAACAAGTTTACATCAAGCGCCGACACTTTCATGATCAAATTGTCCATGTTCAAGAGCTGGTTGCAATAACTCTTTTGCGAGCAAGAAAATCACAGAGAAAGACACACACAGACACATCTAGAGAGAGAGAGAGAGAGAGAGAGATATGTGTCATACAAGTGTAAAAAGATTCACGTTATCAGCGTTACGATCTGCTACTTCGATGTTTGGTGCTTGCACAGTTGCAGAGGGTTTCATCTGACATCCATTGCTCACCTGCCATGGCCGCACAGAAGAAGGGAGTCATGAATCACCAAGCTTCTCTAAAAGCCAAGAAAGAAATACACGAAAGAGTAGCAGCAGCAGCATAGTAGTAGTAGGAGTGGGACCACCTAAATATATCATCATAGCTGTGAACCTTCCGCAGCAACAAGAGAACTATCACAACAACAACAACAAGTCTCTCAAAACGCTGCGATTCAATGCTCCTGCAAGTCGTCTGACAAAGAGAAGAACTTGCAAAACGCAGGCAGGACGTAATACTAAGAGAGCATTGCCAAGCATCATGAGTCACAACGTTGTACGCAGCTATCGCAGCTCGATCTGTTCGTGCGCACGATGCCAGCAATATGCCACCGTCTACATGCAGAGATAACAAAGTCCATGCCGACAACAGCACTTCTACAAGACTAATTTCTCATACGGTTTCATTCTTTTTGGTCTTCTTAGTCTTGAAGAGCTCTATTATATCCACTCACGACTAGATTTCAGCCCTGTTGTCTTATGTTTTAATATTGTGCAACAAAGAACCAGTTGACGAGATGGAGGGAAGAAGAAGAAGCCAAAGTACGAGTCTCCTCTCATCTTGTACTTCTCTCTCCCGTGTGTGAGATGAGGAGGAGGGGAGGGGAACGGTTGTTCACCTGGCGCGACGTATACTGTACTGCCAAATCCACACTAGGCACGAACATATCAATCACGTCTCCTACAACTCGTCCCACCACTAACGGCTCTATAGAACGCGCCATGGACGACGTCTCCTTAAAGTAAAGCACCTGCTGCAGATCAGCTATTATCTAGTCGCAACGATCGACGTGGTCCAAGAACTCTTCCTTGAAGCGCTTCTAATGTTCTCCCGGCAGCGACACGAGTTTCCGACTTATAACCTCGATCGTAAAGCAACCTGCAGAAATGATCATGCAGCTCCAAGCTCAGCTGCCGTGATCCGACACGTGTAATACAAAGCTTAGGTAAACAAAAACAAAAAGATGTACAAGAAGTCTGGAGCTTGGATTGATTCCTTTTTTTTCCAGCAGTTGCACAAAACTAACCTCTGTCAGGTCTCTAGACTCTGCACTCGAATTGATAATACTGAAGTCTTCTTCGTGTTCTTCCGAAGAGTGCTTAGCAGCAAGCAAGCTCCTAAAATTAATGTTCACAGCTAATTTGTTTGTTGTTTTTTTTTTCTTGCTTTCTTGGTCGCAGAAGAACGCGAAAAAATAAAACTGGTCACCACCGCGTTGGCTTTGTTTCCTATTAGAAGATCTGTCGCAAGATCTCTCGCACAGGTGAGCTTTCCTTCGTGTCAGTCGGTCGCTCGTTCGAAAAATGACGAAGCGCGGTGGGTTCTTGGGAGAAAAACTCGTGAGAGTACACAACACACGGGAGGGAGATTTCAAGCACGCCGCACTATATCTATGGCCGGCAGGCAGGGTGGTTTTTTGGCGATTGTTTTTTTAATAAATTGGCGATTTGTTTTGAGTTTTTAGTCGCCAAATCTCGGAAAATTTTGAAAAAAGTCGCCAGATTCCATCCTGACTTGCCGCAGATAGCCAAAAATAAAGAAGGATGCAAGATTTTATTTGTTTTACTTTTACATTTTCTTATCGCCAAAAAACCCGTGCCGGCAAGTTTCGTACATTACAGCTCTTCATTAAATGAACAGAGGGTGGGACCCGCAAGAAATGACAGCGGGTCATGTCTAGCCACCTGGCAGTGCCGCTCATGAATTCCGGTGGCAGCTCCCAAGGTACGTACTGCCGGGTGGCTATGTGCCAACTAGACACTTAGCAAAAATCTGACTGACAGGTGGCCGCAACTGCAATTTGACACCATGAAAACCTGTTTGTGAAATTGCAAACGAGATAGATTGGATGGATGGAAATGAATGACCCATCATCATTATCATCATCATCCCCAAGTGAGATATCATAATTTGCCTTCATTTCCCCCAAAAACTTCCATAGCCCCAAATTCTTCATCCAGAGTTTTAAGTTATGGTGGTAACTTCTTATTATGTAGTTTCAATGTACCATCTCCGGAAACCCAAATTTTTCATCCAGAGATAGGTTATGCTGGTAACTTACTCTGTCTAGTTTGAAATGGTCTTATGAAATGGTGCAATGATTAATCAATGTTTTTTCACTCAACTTTTGAAACTTCTTATAGAATTTCATGCCTTGGTCGGTGAATATTTTATCCTGAACACAACAACACACAACAAATTTGAAACTTATGACAACTTCCTTCCTCCCTAGCAATACAAAAAGTGTCGTCCTCCTCACCAACATGTGAATCATCGTTAGATATTGATGAAATTAGATGAAAGTGCATTCCATTTTAAATAACCCATTGCTTAATTGAACCTTTGATAGTGTTGGCTCATCTTTGATGTGGAAACCCCCTAAAGTCCATGATGCCAAATGTGTCCTAAACCCTAAATCCGATGTTCCACACCCCAACCCTGAACAAGAATGTTGAACATGTTTAACTATAACCTTGTATTGTACCTACCAAAATGTTTCATAGGGCCAACAAGATTCGGGCTCATATTGAAGACAATAAATGTGATATATCATCCATTTTTCATCAGCATGAAAGTAACCAAAACCAAAAAAGATTTTTAAAAACATAAACCAATCATGAAATTTTAATTTAAATTTAATTTCAAATCATGGAACATGAAAACCAAAGACAAGAACACAAAATGTGCAGACGTAGGTCAAATGGAACTTTATTATGAAAACATGAAAACAATAGAACACAACTATGTATGCAAGATCATGCCCAAAATTAATGTTGAACATATTAAAAGTAACGTCAACAAAATTATCTCTATTTATACATTATTAGGTCTTAAAATACATGGATGATTTTTTTTGCAAAACTGAAAAAAAAAAAAAAAAAAAAAAAAAAAAAAAAAAAAAAAAAAAAAAAAAAAAAAAGAATCTTGGAAAAATAATAATAATAAGTAAACATATGCCAAGGTTAAATTGGGCCTGAACTTGCACCTCTTCCCAAACCTAAGACCTTCAAAAACCAAAAATTAAAATTAAAAAACAAAACTAGGTTCTGGGAAGGTTTGAATTGGACCTGCACGTCTCTTTATCCTGACATCAGCATTAAGCGTCACAAACCCATGACTTTCACCAAACCTAGCAAGTTTGGCTCAAGTTTGGGCAAATTCGAACTTTGCCAATGATGAAAAATTCCAAGCTCAACCATTGTCAACCTTGCCACTTGTCAAAGCCTCCTTTCCTCCCTTTTTTGCTACAAATTGTCGTTGATGCACAAGATTATTTTAGTGAAAATGACAACAACCATGAAAATAAGGAGGTGAGCACCCCCCCACACCCACCTTTATCCTATTGTTGTTAACAAAACCCAATTAAAGTTTGAAAAGCTTTTGGTGATGGCATGGCCCCCTTGTTCCCTTGCTACAATAACTATTATGGCAATGTTGTAATTAGTATTGCAAATGTTGTTCACTCATTTGGTGACGACGACAATGCAACCACCACCACAACCCATGAGGAGCCACCCCCCTTTGTCAAAATGTGCTTAGGAACTCAAGCTTTGGATGATGTTGACGGTGACACAACTCATGACGTTGTCTTATTCTTAGGTGCACATGTCAGCATAAAGAAAAAAGAAAAACAAAAGATAGAGAGAAAAGGGGCCTCTGTGACACTGGTAGGATCCTCCTCCTTATTCTTGTGTTTTTCTTTTTTCTTTTTTCTCAACACTCTAAGATCAAGGCCCTTCTACGGTTCAATTCCTAAGGGAATTTTAAATTTCCCAACACAACAATACACACAAAATAAAATATTAACATGCCACATGACATTTAAACAAAGCTTTCCAAAAACAACTAGTTCCATATGCAAAACAAGAATGAAAAGCAATGTTTAAAAAAAGCAAAAATACGTATATAACACAACCAAATTAGACCAACTTTTGGTGATTCAAACTATTACTTACCTCCAACAAATAAGAATCCAAGTTCAAAGCAACACCAAAACAACACATAATCCATGTAAAAGCACAAAACGCTTGCGTTAAAAATCTTAAAATAATTGTATAAACACAAAAAATTACAAACATACACAATGGTGTGTTTTAGAATTGCAAATCACCAAAAGTGATTTGAGAACTCACACCAAAAAATAATTTCCCAAACATGAAATATTCAAATCCTCTTCACATTTGAACTGGTTCCAAACTGACACACACTTAGTTATAATAACTCAACTTAGAACTACACTAATTATGACTTGACTCAACATCTAACATAACACTTGACAAAATGTCACTTATGATCTTAAAAATTGAAATAACATAGTGAGTATATAAGACTTTTCCATCTACATCCACCCCTATATTTGCCCTTCTATAATGTTTACCACTTCCAACATAAAATCTTAATTATCTTCCCATCCCCACCCATAAACATGAAAATTTGGATAATGTAACCTAAAATGGGAGAACATTTGAATGTCATCACATCAATGATCATTATGGCTGGAGCTCCTCTTAGAAGATATGTGTTCAAAAGGATGTTCCCCATATAACGGTGTGGATAACAACCATTGGGTCTTCTCTTGTGATGTGCAGCTTTGGGCTGTGCTATTCAACAACATCCATCCGAGCTGTTCATTAAGTGGGGGCCTTTTGTTCCACAAAGTGAAAACAAAGGGCCATTCAAGCCCGCCTTCATTTCCTCTGTTTATCCAAAATAAAAGGAAAGAAGATAACAGGTGTCCCTATTGCCCCAAAGTGTTGGAAACTTTGTGATGATTGCCTTGCCCTTTGTTGTTTGTGTGCCCAAAAACAAGTCAACTGCACACAAACCATAGTTAGGCTGATGCCCCAAACCAAAAGTGTAGGGTAAGGCTCTGTGAGAGTTGGGCATTCCTTAAATGAGGGCCTAGCTTAAAACTTGACCTGGTGGGCCATGGACAACTTACACTACACTTCTAACCGGACCCCTCAAAATGCCCTAGCTAGTTAACTCCCAGCCCAGCTCACACTGTACACAACTCCCTTTTTTATTTCTATGTGTATTTTGATGGATCTCCCCCAGTAGGAGAACCCTAGGGCATTATGCCAAGGTGGGGGGGAGGGAGGAGAGTTCCCCAATTTTATATGTTCCCATGTTCCCATGGAAATCTTTCTTTTCTATGAAATGGGAAAGAAGTAAGGAAATCTAAAGAGAGTTGTTTAAGTAAGGGGAAATTTTCATACTTGTGTGTTCTCCTGAGGTTCGGGAACACCCTCGGGAGAATGCACGAGTATGAGAACCTCCCCTACAACAAAAAGCCCTACTCAGCCCAGGGCCTTAGTTAGCCTTTTATCCAAAATTCCCTAGGATAGGAAAAGCTGGACCCAGCCCAAAAAAAATCTTACAGAATTATGTGCTATGTTCATTCTTTTGTCATAATGAGGACACTTTTTTCGGGCTTTTATCTTATGTGGGACACGCGGTCATATGCTGGTTCCACTTTTTGAAGTCGCCAATTCCACTTGTGAATCAGCTGTGGGTAACACCAGTTCTGCTCTGGAACAGGTTCTGATAGAAGAGGACATTACCACATGACAGCTTGGCGTGTCGCCACACATTCCTGGCTTCATACATTCCTGGGCTGGAATGGGCCCTACTACCTACTGGCCCTACACATGTTCTTCAGGTTTTTGAAAATAACTGGGCGTCCAAAGCTTTTTCACTTTTCTTTGTTTTTTTTTCCTTCAAAAACCAGAACCAGTGGTTCTTTCATTTTTTTTAAATTTCAAGAGACTGGAACCCAGGGTTATTACCAGTGTTGGGCAGTTCTTGAATGCCCACCCCATTCTCAAACCGGTTCTCACAATGAGAACTGATTCCAATATATGCATATATATCTATATATATAATATTTTAGGTGTCTGTCTGTCCGGTCCTCCTCCTTGGGGGTAAGGGGGTTACGGTTAGCACGCCCTTCATAAACGTGTTTCTCTGTTTACCT
>Ga0209208_10006698_pt1 | contig 15850 bp, 8 predicted proteins | sample S1TSphfallax_3_FD_187694 | JGI IMG/M metagenome (GOLD analysis project Ga0209208, IMG submission 187694) | Host-associated microbial communities from peat moss isolated from Minnesota, USA - S1T2_Fd - Sphagnum fallax MG (SPAdes) (version 2) | ecosystem: Host-associated > Plants > Peat moss >...
TGAGGTCAGAACCGGAGACAACTTTTCTCAAAAGATCGACTTGCGATTCCCGAGATGTAGATCATATAGTGGACTGGGTTTCTTCGGTCTTATTTTAAACCACCTGAGAACTAATGATATATATATTTCACTTTTCTGATCTGTTGCGTCGTTTGCTAACATTTGAAGAGTGGTTTAGCATTAAGTGGCGACAGGTAAATTTAGAGCATGTCTAAATAGTTAGAAATCTAGTTTTAAAAATGCTACCGAATTAAAACCAGAGTCAAAATGTGGAGATTTTTTGATAGAAAAGTTCGAAATTTGGCGATTTTTTTGTTTTCCGGGTTTTGGCGAAATTTCGCACCCAAAAAAACCGCTGCTGAGAACTGAAGTCCAACAATATCATGTAAGTTATCTGGAGAATTGTGGGATCATTAGCTCACGGGGTTGTGCATGAATTCTTTAAGCGTGTTGGGTAAGTAGTTACAGCTTCCCGGCCGGCGGGTACATAATTGACCGGGGTCGTTGGTGCCATTTGTGCTTGCAGAGAAGGAGCTAGTGCAGCAGGTGAGGAAGAGAGAGTTGTGGAAGTTGTGTACCAACGTCTGCGACCAGGAATCGACGTCAGGAAGGGGATTCCACAAGATGGGCATAAATGTTGGAGGAAATACGGCAACAAAAGCATCCAAAGTGCAACTTTTTGCAGGTACAAAAAAACTTGTTTGTTTTTGCAAGTACTTGTTTGTTTCATCGATTTCGTAGAAATCTGATTCTTTTAGCTCCCTGAATTCGTGCTATGCATGTATGTACGGCCCAGCACGGGTGATGGATCGTGTCAGCCACAGTGCCACGTACACGCACAGATTTGTACGACTAGCTCATGGGGCTGCTATATGCTCTCGGCCATAGAAACGAACTTAATTATCATGTGGAATCTGGAGACCTGTAGCGGGCATCCAAAACGCGCAGGCGTTGACGTAAGAGTTTCTTAGTTGATGGTCATGGTGGGGAGTTGCGCTAGTCCTTGGCTGTTTGAGTTTAGAATCCTCGGCCAGAAGTTTGTAGAATACTGGTTGCTGATTGAATAAGTTCTTGTGGGGATGAGTTCTTACAGAGGGTATTACAAGTGCAGTGCCAAGGAGTGCAATGCAAAAAAGATGGTCCAACCCACAGACGGGGATCCTTCAGTCTTCGAAGTCACCTATATGGGTATTCACACGTGCAGCTCCAGCAACTATCGCCACAAGAAACAACACAGAGTTGCAGCAGATCATGTACCACCAGCAGCTGCGGATGCAGCACCAACGCAAGAATCTCGCAAGTTACTGGGTCGTCATCAGTCACCCAAGCGTATAAGAAATGCTCAAAGGGATCAAGCTGCTTCCGTAGTACGCCAGCAGAAGGAGAAAAACAATTCACTAGCAGGCGCGGCAGCTACGTCAGTAAAGGGCGAAGAAAAAAGTCACGCAAGAATACTGCAGCCTGATCATCAGAAGAACAACGTCGTCTCAACACTTGATTTGCCAGCTGCAGCGGGTTCGACTGATCAAGACGGAGAAGAAAAAGTACTCGATCTGCATCTACAAGCTGCAGATTTCTCTATTTGGTCGACAGAACTTGGTGCTGCAGGATCGTCAGCGCATGCAACTGCAGATCAGCTCACAACTAGCTCCGATCTAGACAGCTTTGCGGAAGAAGCACCGTCGAGTAATAATTACAGCAGGTCAGATCAGTCTGTTGCAGCAACACATGATGATCACCAGCAACAAGACTCTAAAACATTTGCATTAGATCATCAGCACGAGGAGGCCGAGCTGCAAGGTGATCGATCCCATCAGACTGCTGCTGCAGCTACACATGAAGCTGATCTTCACATGCAGGAAATGATGAACGCTGCCAGATATCTTGCAAATGGTTTAGAAGGATTTGATATACACCAGCTGCAGCTGCATCATTTGCATCACCATGGTCATATTCATGGTCAGCTACCCAACGCTCAAGCTTTACCCAGTTTTCATGAATCCACGATCTTTGATTCCTGGGCAGATCTGTGCATGGACATGCACCACTTAGGCTAATTTCCCCATATTGGGTAATTCATGATCATGCAGCTTTCACGATCATCCTAATCACCACCAGTTGCATTGATTATACTGCATCCTTAATTCTTAGTCCTGATCATCCGTTAGATTAAATCCATTAATCTAGACATTCTTGAGGCTTAATCTACAATTTGTACTATATTAATAGCTGGTGCATCCTTAGCTGATCACACCAGGCCTGAATATGCAAAAATTTCAGAATATTACTACTAATGTTCAAGAAGCAGTTGCAGCTGGTGGTGTTGGTGGTAACCCCCAACTTCTCCTTTTCTTTTCCCAAAGAAACACACATGTATGTACAAACTGGAGCATGGCCAGTGTCACATGAGCTAATATCTACCATCTGGGGAAACAGAAGCCATTTCAACAGATTTGTGAAATGCACCAGGTTTCAAATAACACTTATTTTTAAATACCACGCTCAAGATATGCAACATAATATTTTGCAAGATTAAAAAAAAAAATTCTTGCAAATAGTAATTTTAGCTACATTACATTAAAAAAAATTCATTGTTTTTCAATATTACAAACAAAGGGAAAATTCCCTTCTTTTCCATGTCATATTTTTGTCATATAATTCACATAGTTTTGTAATAGGAGTTACATTAAATGACATTTTGGATTGGTTTTTTGTTAATTTCGAAAACTTTACCAATTAACCATGCTGTGAATGGATGTCAATTTGTCAACTATAAGTACATCATGTTTTTGAGAAGTCCAAGGCCATGTGCATACATAGATTAAGATTCAGACAATTTTTTCATGCATGATGCAAATTGTGCTGCATGGTGCATTTTTCCTTTCAAGATGATTTAAAAATCAAATCAATACATGCTAAAATAATCTGCAACAAGGTGCAAGTAAGATATTTTGTACATACTTGTTAACTTGTTTTCTACTTGAAAACATGAAAAAAATAAAATTTCAAACTTCATCCTTCCCAGAGCATTTCTAAATAAATAAAACTTTTTTAGTGTTTCTAACCTCCTTCTAGTTTTTGAAAGCAATTTGTGTCATATGATTTGGACTTGAAAAAGTACCCCAAAAATATCCCCCATTTTTTAGGGGTTGGGGATGATTTTAATTATGAAAAAAAATTCAATTAACTAACAAAATTATATTAAAATGTTCACCACATCAATATTGAGGTGTTTAAAAAAAACCAAATACTTGCAAAAATAGTTCACCTACTTTCAAGTACTTGAAATTTATTTTTCACATTGTCACAAATTTTAGGTCCAATTCAAGTACTTGCAAGTAGTTTTAAAAAACATGATTATAACAATTTAACTTTTGAAGTCCATGCAAACAAAAGTTAAGAAATAATGTACCCAATTTGTTTTTATTATCCCCATAAAATCATCTACTTGTTAGTCCTTTCTTTTAGGGACCTTAGTATTTTGTTGCTTACATTACTTTTTGTGTATATTTTACCGTGCTTTCACCCAACATGATTTTTACTTATCTTGATCTATACAAGAATAATTATTTAAAAATTCTCAACAAATTTGTGATCTCAAATTTTTCCTAAGATTTTCAAATTCATGGCCATTACACATGTTCGCCATAATGGCCATGGAAATTTGAGGTGAATGTAATTCTAGATAGGCCATAAACTTCATGAATGTGTAAAAGATATGGGCAAATAAAAATTGAGATTAAAACTTCACATCAAAAGGTTTATATGTATATATTGTGACAATTTGCTTGAGGGTACACAAAAAATATTGTCCCACAAGGAGTTTTTGGGATAAAATATTATATAAAGCAATGTTAAATGTATCGTAATAAAAATTCAAAGTTACAATCTTGTAGTATTGAACAAACACATTACAAAAATGTTGAAATATTTTCATGCATGTGAATATAATTGGTATTTTTATAATATTGTACATTACTTGAGGAATTTGCAAATATATGATTAGATTTATGACTTACTTTTAGTTGTAATTACCACATGTGATTTGTTACAATGCTTAATCATTTTAGACAAATCACATAAAATTCTAATCATAAAAGACAATACAAGGCACCAAGTTGTAATGGTAATTGCATGTAATGCAACTTACATGAATTTTTCATCCATCCAAACCAACTTACGTGGGATTTTTTTTTCAATTGATTTTATGATTAAAAAATGTAGTCACATTATTTATATTTTTTATTAAAATATTAAAATATTATTATTATATATATGAATATTATTACTAATTTCATTAAACCAACATCTACCATGTTGACACATGTCATTATATAAATTAGACTTAAATTTAGGTTGCTAAGTAGGCCACCTATTGTACCTATTTAAGGTCACTTAATAAACACCTAAACTTATGTTGGTTAGGTAGGGAATATTGAAACATTGATCACAATCCATGTCATTCATGGAGATTGATTCTTGAACCCCAAGGATGAAAATAAACTCTTTCACCACAAAACCACCCCACTTGTTGTGGCAAAAAATAATGTGCATTTTATTTAACCTACAAGTTTCATTTAAAACATTACACTAAACATCATTTTTGAATTTTGATATTTTATTACGATTTTGTCCAAATGACAAGACTAAAGTTTAAACTTCAAGTTTTTCCAATGTTGTACACAAACATTTTTTTTCTTTTAAAAAATATGAATTAATTTGAAAAAATATATATTTGAATTTCATTATTCAATACAATTTCAATGACCATTTTGTGGAAAAAATAAATTTAATCACATGATTTATAAATGGATAATATAATAATAAATACATAAATAAAATTTAATAGAAATATAGTACAATGTCTTTTATTTCTTATATTATTTATGATGTAAAAGATTAATCTAGATAATCAGCTTTAATTTCTAAATATTAATTAGTGCCATATAATTAGTTAATTTTATTATGTTTACACATAGAATATCTTAAGGTTTACTTTAAATCATGATAAAAATTTAATGAAAAAATAAATTTTTTTTTTCAAATCTCAAATATCTATTTGATTTAAAAAATTATATTATACAATTATTCTTAAAATAGATCATAATTGTATCAGCAAAATGTAATTTAAATGTATGATATCAAATGGGTCATCAATTACTCCTACTACCTACCACATTCAATAAATAAGTTACAAATTGCCTACCTAGTATAATAATTAATTCAAGAAATGTCACATATATGAACATGATAAAGTATTTATTACTTAACCCACATACATATGACCTACTTGTTACTTACAATCTACTACCTATCTTACTTATTACCTATGTAATAGATTAATTGCATAACCTACCTAATTAATTGGTTACACTTATTATCTAAACCCTAATCTATTTAATAAAAAAATTATATAGCCTAATTAATTAAATAATTAATACAATGACAATATCACATATCAACATGATAAAATACCTACTATTTAGCCTTATTTCTACCATTAATTGCCATGGGTCCTTTGAAATTTTCATAAACCCACCAAACCTTACTACACATTTAATGGTTAGTTCATTGAAGAAAGTTAAGGGAAAACAATTAGACCATTAAATCTAGCAATTTCATTGGTTAACTAAATTTTTTTTCCACATTTCATTACATGTACATATTTGCGACTAGGATTATAGTCACAAATAAAGTTGAAGAAATGTCATGTGGTGTCCAATGGCCCTTGAACCACCTTCCAAGTCATCAAAACAATTTTACATTTTCATCCATTTTGGGATGCCACTAAAAATGGATGATATAAATGTGTTTTCCATTTTCATTTTCATCCAAATCAACATTAGTCACAAGTATAAGTTGCATATGCAACTACAAACCACTTTGTAGTTGTTTACACAACTACTATTCGTTTTTGCCAAATACCATAGACGATAGTCATATCTAAAGTTGCAAAAATGGTTAATTGGGACAAAAGTCACAAACGCATGCGTTGGAATGGACAAGATTCCTTGTAGTGGTATAAGCGCCAAATTTTAGTTAGTCAAAAGTAAATATTTTAAAAATATATACAATTGTTATTATACAACCATTTATTTATGAAAACAATATTATAATTTGATATGTACATACATGATATGTATCTTTTGATTACCTTGTTGGCACAATTACATATATATTTCATATTTAATTAAATAAGGACTTTACAAAAGTTCAAAAATATGAACATGCAATTTACATCATTCAACAATGAACTTTCAATTATAAATATGACCTAATGGCCACCAAGTTGTTAAACACACCAAAAAGATTTTGAAAATTTAACAAATGTAACTTACATTGTTTTGTACAAATCAACCCTTGTGAACACCAACTTGTTAATAACGCAAAAAAAAAAGATTGGAAGATCGGGCCTATTCATAATTGGGGTTCCAAAAAAGGAAAAAGGACTTTGGGACTTTTTAAAAGCAATTTTTTGCAAATGACATTTACATGGAACAAATTTAAATGAGGAAAATTGAAAGTCCATGAAAAGATAATTCATGTGGTGGTGGTGATTTTTCACATACATACATAATTGTGCATCAATATTTTGGTTTATAAGGAAAATTGCAGAAAATGCAAAAATGAGCTTCTAAAATCAACTACATGATTTTCCACATGTTTATTTTTTGCACATGTGTGACTTGCATCTAAGATTTTAAAACTAAATTTTTTGAACTTAGTGAATATAAACAATTAGCTAAACGGTTTAGAAAAGGAATAATTTCCCTTACAACTTTTGGCTTTCAAATCTAAAGACTTTGAAATTTTCATATAATTTATTTTTTGTCAAGTTAACCTAATGAACATGTCTATAGTGTCATAAAGGGAAACAAATTGTTCTTGTACAATTTTTTTGAAAGCAATTGCATTATTTTATGCATTTCTTTTACATTCCTTTATAAAAAACTATAACATGGACAAAGTACTTTAGATTAGTCAAGGATTCAAAAGGACTAGTAAACAACACCAAATAAATATTTAATTTTTTTCAAGCTTGTTTTCTTTATAATCTAAGTGTAGGAATTACATATAATTATACCATAATTTTAATATATTAAAATTATAAAAATCTAAAATTGCCCTTTGCAATCCTTTCAAAATTGGACACTCCTTTTTGGAACCCTAATCATGAATGAAGTCAACTAACAAAATGCAATTTACATAGATAAAACAAATTCAAAATCTATTGAATATTTCAAATACAAGTTGAACCTTGAGGTGTGGTGGCTACTTAAAGTTGTCAAAACACTAGTAAGGATTTTGCCAAAAGTCTTCATACAAAATCCAAAAATAGTAAACTTACCAAAAAAATCCATTACTTAATAAAAGATTTTTAAAAAACACCTTTAAAAATAGTGTAAAATTTAAGGACAATTCCTCCTAGTTTATGAAGTTTTATGATTGTCCATGATCAAATATGCAACTATATTAACACCATTTCAAAATAAAAAGTTGAGTGTCCAACATCACTTTCTCCCTTTCAAAGCTATGTAAACAATGTCTTATAGTTTATGAACAATAATCCGAACCAATTGCAAACAAAAGTGAGTATTAAAAAATGAAAGCATAAAAAAACATATAACAATGTATTAAGGTTATAACATGAAAAATGATTTGAAAAAATGAAAAAATGGAAACAAATGAAATGATTCAAAGTGCATACATAAAGCCTAAATAGGTTGGATATTGCAAACATTGCCATTGTCATTGTTCATATATTGCAAGAACCAAGAATAATTTTGCCATTCAATGCAAACATTGTTTTCTCCTTTTCATGGCATCAATATTGGAATTTGGAAAAACTTCCAACACATTTTCAAGTTTCATATTTAAAACCAAATTTTCACATAAATTTTTTTATTAAATGTTGCAGCAAGAGAACTTTCAACTCCAACTCTAACTTCTTTTTTCTAGGTGAAAGCACATTAAGGGTGAACCACATTTCACCAATAAAGGTGATGTATGACGAGTATTATAGTACACAGTAAGTTAAAATTTTGATTGTACTTTTTAGCTATCATAAAAACAAGTAAAAAACTTCAAAATTTGCATGACAACATTTTGGAACTCAAAGTTCACTTTGAGTCAAAATTAATTTTGATCCAATGATTAGATGAAGAAAATTGGATAAAATTAATGTACATACAATATATAACTTATAATTTTTCAATGACCATAAGGCCTCATGTTTGTGGTTCACGAAACATTACCAAACAAAAGAAATTTGAAACAATAATGCAATGCCCATCTATAAAATCTCCTTCTTTTTCATATGGTAGTAGTTTTTTTCCTAAAACAAGATATTATTGTGCATTTATTGTTCAAAAATGCAAAAAACACACATTTTAAAAATGAAATTTCATCGAAAAACTTTAAATTTATAAGTGGTCCTAGATTTAATTCATCTATATCAATATCATACACCATTTAAAAATTCACCTAAGTATTTTACTCACAACCTTAGTTTTGAAGTATATATGCAATTTTTTCAAATTCTATGATAGGTATTATTTTGTCACAAATATACTCCATACATTCAAGTTTTTCAATGTTTGTTGGATTTTTAAAAATAATTGATTAGATTAAGTTTCAAGTTAATCAAATATACTTAAAACAAGCAAAACTAATCCAAGATGTGATGTCCATACATTACCAAAAATAATAATTATAGAAATATTATACTTGTGACTACAATTTCTAGGGGGCTTAGTGTGTTTATGCCCTTCACTTGTCAATATTTCTTTCAAACATTCAACTATTTCCTTGTAAAACAATGTGCAATGTGGGAAATAACACAACATGCCATTAACATTAAGAAATAACAATTTCTTAAGTTTAGCAACTTGCGTACATAAACATGAACACATCAATGAAGTGCCTTTGATTAGTATAATGGCCCTAAGGAAACATTGAACTAAACAAAGAACAAAATTATATGTTTGCAAAGCGTGATATAAAAGTGTAACAACATAATACATCTTATGCACAAATCAAATGATGATCAAATGATGATGTGTTGTCAACAATTATAGTGTTATACAAAATGTTGAGTCACCATGAAAATCCATCAATGTTTCCAACAAATAATTACATGCTTTTGAACTTTGACCAAGCCAACATGGAAAGGGGTTTTAATAAATTGTACTTGGAATAAGGTTATTTAAAACCCAAAGAATACTAGCATTATGAAAAAAAATCAAAATTTTAAATTGATATTAAATTATTAGAAAGTATATTGGTGAGAAAATTTTAATCATATCAATTTGCAAAATGAAAATTTAGTCCAGAAACTAATTAAATGATTTTCAAACTTCATAATCTTTGGCATACACATTAAATGTGACATGATTATATTATTTCAATCCCATATGACACGTGCCATTTCATATGATTTCACTAAAAGCCATTAAATGGGGTTTTTTACTCAAATTGCTATAAGTGCTTGAAAATTGAAAAGATTGTTGAAATATTGTGTCATTTCAAAAGTATTAAGATTTTTAAAAAGTAATTTTGAAAATAGCCCCATTGATAATACTACATGAATTTTTAGTGAATTCAATCACATTAGGTGGGAAAGCTTTTAAGAAATTTTGAATTGTTGTGGAAATTGAAAAATAGACACCAAGTATAAAAAGAAAGGCTTTAAAAACCTATTCGTTGGAATTATTAATTGTGCATTGAACCCATCCTAAAAACATTATTAAATGTGCATTAAAAATCAGGTTTGGTATTTTAATATATAATTAACAACCCCAATATCAAAATAACTATTGACACATGTATTCAACATCATTGTTTGTCAAAAGGGTCAAAATACACTACAATTAGACAAAAATTGTCATAATTTAATAGTTTTTGATACTTGTGGAACTTTGATATATCATGGATGATGGTGGATGTTTGAAAACATTTTGTAACTAAAATTCTCAATTAATGGTGGTTTACATCCCAATATGTCAATGTATCATGAAATTGGAATAAATATGAGCAAATTAATTATTAATTGGAGTACATTTTCAATTTGCAACAACCTATCACAATGTTGCAATGTAAAAAAGGACTATGAAGGACTAGATTTAATGATAGTTTATTTGTGAAATGTTGCACATGTAAAAAGAAAACCATGAGAAAAACAAAATTCACTAAAATTCTCAATTTGTTTTCAAATTATGAAGTTCATATTAGATAGTTTAAAAACATTTTTTAGTACATTATGTTACAATAATGATGAAATTTTTGATCTTTTTAAGTTGTAAATGTTCTTCCATTGAAAGTGTAAATGGGCTAAGTGTTGTTTTAACCATCTTACATAAAGGATTTTTTTAATTAAAAAAGAATTGTAATATGTTGTAAAATAGGGATTCTAAATCAATGTTTATAAAATTATTGGTTTATTCTTACACAATGATACAACTTCCAATCCATTGCATATTGATGGGTTTAATAATTTATATTGTATGTTTGTGGGTGGTAGCATGATCAAATAGATAACTTATGTACCTTGTCACAAAAAATTACAAATAACACCAAAACAAATTGATGCATTGAAAGTAGAAAATATTATTCTATCCAATGATTAATGTGAAAATAATCTTTCATTTTAATATTATAATTTTGACAAATGAACATCTTCATGTAATTTTACTTAGATTTTACAAAAATTGCATGTATTTGTATTTTCAATCTTACAAAATGGGTTACAAGTAGATGAAATATTGAACTTTTTTCTACTTTCAAGTTAATGGAGCCTTAGAATAACCTTGTGTATTATCAAATTACACATGTCATAATCATAATACATAAAAATTATAATGTAAAAGTAAGTTTAAACACCAAATTGACCCTATTAGGTTCAAATCTACTTCTAACTTAATTTATGATACCAAAGTTTTTCAAATTTTGTATTCAACTTACCATAAATTAGTTAGAAAGCCATGTTTTTTCATATTTCTACTTTCTTAAGTTTTTAATATACTTTCATGTGTTTATATCAAAAAAAAAATTTAATTGCATTTTGAATGTAACACTTTTTTTTTTTTACATTACCATGCTTTCACCCTTGCATACCACATTAACTACATGTGATCTTTAAAAAAATACGAAGTGAGTGAAATCTTATGTGTTACTACTTTTCATACTAGATGTAGCTCCAATTTTCCTTAAAAGTGTCTACATCATACTATGCTTTCACCAAAAACTTAATTACAATACACAAATGGAATTTGCTTATATATGCAAGGCCAACTACAAGGATGGTGATTCCAACACCGATCAACAAACATCATGTCACACACTACTAGAAATCTTGTCATTTGCAACTAGTCATTATGCAACTAACATGCAACTAAATGTGTACAACATGGACACATGTCATAAAAATAATGGCCTAAACTTATACAAACTTAAATTACTATACTTAATATATCTACATAGACTATATATAATAGTATATGTACCTCTAGTATTAAGGTTAACCGCACGCTAACTTAAGCTAGCCTAACTAACCTAGACTAAATAGACAAAAAAATTAAACTAACCATGGCTAAATTAAATAAAACTAAATTAAATTAGGCTATAATATTTATTGTTAAATTAAATTAGATTACATTTATTATGGTTAAACTAAATTAAATTAAGTTAAACCAAACCATGGTTTAAATATGTTTTCAGAAAATGTAAATTTGATTAAACAAAAAATTGTTCAAAATAAATTAATATGATAATATTAAAGTTTATTATAAATAATCATAATTATTAATTAAACATTTATTATAATTATACTGATTATCAATTATATATATATTCAATAGGTATTACATATTTAAAATTTATTATTTATGTTAAAATATTAATGTTACACTAATCAACCTACAAATATACAAACATCCTAAGCTAATTATTAACTTAAGGTAGATAATAATATTAAAATCATATTTTCATTAAATAATCATAATTATTAAAAATATCTTATAATTGTCTTTGAAGTGCAAAAGAAAAGGAGTAATGAAAAACTAACAAGAAGAAAAATAAGAAAAATAAGCTTTCCAAGTTATAAAACGTTTTGTTTTGTTTTTCCTTTCTTTGGACCTCCTCCTTTCAAACCTCATAACTTTCTTATTTCTTATTCATTTTAAACGATTTAAAGTGCTATAGGAGTGCCACCTGAAGTCCTACAAATCTCATTGGAACTCTAATAGCAACAAAACAACATAAAATGAACTTTCTGGGTGTTTAAATACCTGCCTTTGTAATGTTCAATAGTTTTTTTGGTGTGTTTTTGACCCCCTTTATTTTGGGGGGGCATAACTTTCTCATTTCTAATCTATTTTCAACGATTTTTAGTGTGTTAGATGCGCCAAGAAGAGGGCTTGAAGTCTTGTTTTGACACCAAAAGCAAAAGAGCCCTTCCCTAGCTGGTATACTCTAATATAGGAGTTGCATCTAATGTGCAACTACATTGGTTCATGAGGTTTGCAATGAAATGTTTAAATCCATATCCTTTGGCTTCAAATTCTATTCGGTTCAATATATAGCTAGGAGCAATAGCTTTGTAATATCCAAATTCCAAGTGCCATTGGGTATGACTGAATGAAAAAAGCTTTACCTTTATGAAATGGTTAAACTTAGAAATGAAATTTGATTATTTTAAATGAACTTATGTAATCTAAGCGTAGCTACTTAATAGGGTTTAATTATTACCTACCTACCTAGGCACCATGTGTCAACATCTTATTAACCTTAAATTGGATGACTTAGATTTCATTAATTAATATTTAAAATTTTAAAAATAGGTGAGCTTTGATTGCCACGTGTTACCATATAATTGGTGTTTTAAATGAACATGTGTCAAATGGTCAATGAACATTCTATGGTGTGCCATGTGTCATCATCCTAGTGGCAGAAATTTTAATGATTGAAATTAATCCAATGAATTTTTATTTCAAAAACATAAAATAATAATTAAATAGTGACACATGTCCACAAGCTAGTTGTCTAATTTTTAAACATGTGTCATGTTTTGATTAGTTACATTGTAGTTGCAAGGAGAGTTGCACATAAGGTGCAAATACTTTTGGATTAGTATGTATGTATGTATATTAACACTGTATAGATATGTTGCATATGTAGTGTCGCATGTAATTGAATGTCATGTGCAACTTGTTTTAGGCAACTTAAAAACTTGTAGTTCCATGTGTTGCATGGAATTGGATTTTAGTTGCAAACGATATTTGCAAAGCCCAAAATTTCTAGTATGGACAATTACATTAGTGAAAAACTTTACAATTTGTTTTATAAAGCTCCAACTTCCCTTACGCACTCCTAAGTTCCCTGTTGAACCCACTTGAGGGTCCAAGTGTGTTGAACTGCGGAATTATGGAACTTGGAAGCGCTCTCGACTTCCAGCATTAGAAAGGGGTAGAGGGGCGTGCTAGAAGTCCCGGGATTAGACTAAAAAGAGGGACTAGATTATCAAGCTTGAATCTGCATCCAAAACCAACCACAAAAGGGTTAGTTCACATTCAGGAACACCCTGGGGTGTTGGGACAAGCCACGGGCACTTTGACACACAAGACTCACCATGGCCCGGACTCGGGGGAAGCCACCACCTTCCCCCATATAGTATTATCTGCAGCTCCCCGTGGGAGCTACATCCAAATGGCACATTTTCCCGGGACTCCCAAGTTGGAGTCCCGAAACTGTCCCGGGTTGGAGTCCTGGAACTTTGGGAGCTCATATCTCCCGACTGCAGAGTCTGATCAAGACAACGTCTAAACCAAAGTTATAGCTGTCTTCAAGAGCTTTCCAACACCATGTTGCACTCTGGAATCGGATGTTGGGAAGAGGTCAAAAACAAAATGCTTTTACAATTAAGTTTTCATTGAGAAATCATGTGGTCATTAAAGCCTACAAGAACAAATAATATTAATTATGAAAAAAATTATTGATACATATAACCTGTAAACACAAAATTTGGAAAGCAAAATTATGTACATTTTTTCCCTATCAACTTTTAGCTTACATAAAAAAGGACCCTTCAAATAAGACAATGATTAATCTATGCATAATATTCAATCTGCTCAAAGGAACAATAAGTGCAACAAGTAGGATGACTCCTATTGACCAAGTTGAAGTACTCAATTTGTGCACATGTACATTGTTCACAAGTGGATTTTAAAAATCTTAATATGCTAATGTTACAAAAAAAAAATTGAAATTTAGAATTTATCTTTGTTAAAAATATTTTAAGATTCATTTAAATTCTAATTGATTCATAATTAGCTAATGTATTTAAATAGTTACTAAATTTTTTAAAAACGTTGGTCCCCATATTTCTAAAATACACTTTGCTCTATTACATGAATTGTATATCAATTGTCAATTGTGTACAAAATACAATATATTTAACCATATCAATCAACAATTCATTCATATATGAGTTTTAAACCTCATATTTCTTCCTAATCAAAAAATATTGTGAAGAATTATACTGAATATTTAGGAATAATCCATTTGTTTGAATGAAAATTTCAAAATTAATTAATTATTTGAGGGACATGTGTTGAAATGGCCAATGTACTAGGTAATCTGTTTCAAATTCCTTTTTCCAAAACATAATCGCCTCAAGAGACAGAAAACAGTTTGTTTTTGGACGGTGAGCCATATTTATGTCTACTGGCTACAGTCTTAAGGGAGACCCTATCTACCCCGCCGCCCTACCGCCCTAATTTCAACTTTTGCACCAATAGGAATGCTGGATTTGGGTTGAACATTGGGCCTGACTCCTAGTGTAAAGCGGGCCTAAAATATCTCTGGCTACAGAGACTCTATTCGCCACAGGCTGTTTCCGTTCAGGGTTTTTGCCTGTTGCTCGCGCGAGACGCCAAATGTTAGTGGTGCCTTCACGACTTTCTTTGGTGTCAAACGTTTAGGTTGCTGGAGCTGGATCGGATTCTATTGCAAGGATTGGGACTTAATTTCAACATCAGCAGTTCACATTCTTATTGTCAATTTCTGTGCAGGAGGGACCTTGACGAAACAAATGGCTTCTGCATCAAGGATCCCTGTGAATCGGTTGTACCCAGAAAATCCACAGGATGACGGTGGTGCAACCTTTGATGTTGTTTTCTTTCACGGGCTGCAAATTGTGGGAGGGACAGCAGCCAAAGAGGCTTACAAAAAAACATGGACTAACAAAGATAAGGTACTGTGGCCTCAAAAGTGGCTTCCCAATGATCTAGACCACATTCGAGTTTTCAGTCTCTCCTATGACGCAGAGGTTACCAAATGGTTTGGCCAAAGGAATACGGAGGATGTCGAGTATATTGGAGAAAATCTGTTCCAAAGTCTTGTGATGTAAGTGAATTTCATGCTCTTGTTTTTGTGCTTGAGATTAACCTGCTCTTCATGTGGGTGATCTAGTGGGGGCTGTTGCAATAAATAAGATCAGATATCTTGGATTTTCTTTTCACAATTCCAGATATTGGAGTATAATCCATTGGGTCATCAGGTATCCAAGTTGTGTACGCTATTCTTTCATTTTTTATATTCAGATCTTTGCTAAAGACATTGCAGTATCACCAAGAAAGTGGAAAATGTTGCTCTTTGCGTATCACGCAGGGGAAGTGAAGGTGTTGGCTGTCGCCCATTTGTATTGGTTGGCCATAGCTTTGGAGGCCTGTCATTAAAGCCCTCATCAATGAAACAAAAAGACGTTCTCACAGTGCTGAAACCAACGCTTTGGACAAGAAAGCCATCGGAAAAGCAAAAGACTTCTTGCAAAACCTCGAAGGAATTGTTTTCTATG
>Ga0209208_10006700_pt1 | contig 15847 bp, 20 predicted proteins | sample S1TSphfallax_3_FD_187694 | JGI IMG/M metagenome (GOLD analysis project Ga0209208, IMG submission 187694) | Host-associated microbial communities from peat moss isolated from Minnesota, USA - S1T2_Fd - Sphagnum fallax MG (SPAdes) (version 2) | ecosystem: Host-associated > Plants > Peat moss >...
AATCAATTAGGCCCCTCTCCCCCCCCCGCTCCCCTTCCCCAAGAATTTGTTTCTTCTACTCAAAAGCTTGCTCGAATGTGGACTGCTGTGCTATGATAGATTCTAAACCCACCACCACCACCACCAACAACAACAACAACAAAAGGACACACTCTTGGTTGCAAGACACAACAACCAACACCCACAACTAGCAACCCGACTGCTCCAACTTCTTCTTCTTGTGTCTGATCTTCTTCTTCTTCCTCAGCGGCAACACCCAACTGCTCCAACTTTTTCTTTTTCTTGTTCTTCAGCTGCAACACAATCAGCAAACCAATGCTCCAAATTCTTCTTCTTCGGCTGCAATGACGCAAGCAGCAGCAACCCAATTGCTTGAACTTCCTCTTCTTGTGCCTCTTCTTCTTCTTCTTCTTCTTCTTCTGCTTCTTTTTCTGCTGCTGCAACACAACAACAACAGGAAGGTCAGGTCCACCAGCTTTTTTTTTTCCTGGTTAAAAGAAATCTCAAAATGGCTAAAAAAAAGCGTGTTTTTTTGGGGTTTTCTAGTTGCCACTATATTCTATAGTTTCTTTTTTTTGGAAATATTGTCAGATTTTCTCTGTTTGGGTTCCAAGCATGTAGCCAAAAAATGAAAAACTTTTTAAACTGCCAGATTTGGCTAAACTGTATTATGGATGATCACCGAGTTCAGCTACATCACAAATATGAAAACACTGGTGGGGACCAGTATGCAGTAGCATGATCAGAAGATATGAGGAGAAGTGGAGAGTTGTGAGCCACTAAGAAATGGATGCACAGAAAGAGAGGAAAAAAAGCAACACAGCTAGCTAGCTAGCTATTCTTGCTGCAATCTGTGTGCTTCCACGTACTGTGCATTGTACCACCCATTCCAGCTTCTCCCTTTCTTCTCCCTCTTTTCTGCCTTGCTTGGGTATGTCCAGAGCATCCCCCAAGCAGCTCTAGACTTCAGACCTCGTGTCATATTTTTCTGTCACTTACTTACCTCCATACCTACCTACCTACCTACCTATCTTCCTCTTGTTTCTGCACTTTTCTTTCTTTCTGGGAGAATTTGTGATACAAGCTTGTGCTTTTCTGTGCACAAGCATAGTCTTTGCCATGTACACCAACATGTGTTTTTGAACCTTCAATACAATAGCTTTCAACCCTCCATCTCTACACGTTTCATGACTTTTTTTTATCAAAAATCTAATCTACTTTGTCAAGAGACAAGTTTGACATAAATTCGTCCACTAACATGTGTTTTTGAACCTTCAATACAATAGCTTTCAACCCTCCATCTCTAAACGTTTCATGACTTTTTTTTATCAAAAATCTAATCTACTTTGTCAAGAGACAAGTTTGACATAAATTCGTCCACTAACATGTGTTTTGAACCCTTTTAACAATGTTTTAAAAGTCTTTTAGTTGTCAATGATAAATAAACTGATGATTTTCAACAAGTTGATGCCAACAACATGTGGGGTACAAAAGGTCTAGATTATCCCCACTCTCATTTCTAATCAATGTTGGCAAGTTTTAAGATTTAGGCAGGTTCAAGTCTAGGTTATAAGTCAAGTTCTAAGGTCTCTAACCAAAGGTTTTAAGTTTTGTTGGAACTACCATTGGAACTTAATTGGGTAACTGACCTCTTTTCAAAATTAAATTGAAACTTAAACTAGGGGTGCTAGGATAGAACCACCCATTGTTGATCAATACCTTGTTGGTGAATACCCAAACCATCTTAAAGGATGGCTATGATGAATCATTGCCAAGTGGGTAATTGTTTAGCATCACCCCTAAATCCAAACACTCAATTCAAAAAATTAGTGGACAACCTTCTTTACCACACAATTTATGGATGAAAGTTTTGTGTTTAATCACTTGCCTAACAATGTTTGACAATGAAAACGTACCATTCCCTTACAAATGCACCAAATTTCTTGGCATAATTAATGTTTGTCTGGGATGTCTCCCCATGATTGGTCATGGCCATGGGTTTGTAAGACAAATTTTTTTTTGATAGAGGTGTCTTTGATGAAGGGTATTTCTTTGCATGCTTTCAAAATAACTTATCCACATTTCTCCCCCAAACAATTTGGACATGGGTGTGGGATGTAAAAACTAAAACAAAAGTGAACATCAAATGCCCCTACCTCTATTTGGTGATGGGTTTTTATGTTCACTTTCATAAATTTGACATGTTTAGTAATAAGGTACACACTAGTTGCACATGGGAGGATATGTATTCACAGGGAAACAAGATAAAAGGGGGAGGGGGGGATGGGGGCATATCACATTCATTTCAAAACCAAATGCGATTTTGTAAACAATTAGAGAGGTGCTAGGTGGAGGGCTACTGAGAGTGTTTTGACCCCAAGCTTGAAAATGACAAAAGAATAGATGCCAATTCTTCTAACCCTCAAATGTTTGTCTACGAGCTTATCTACCCTACCCCATTTGAAACAAATGTAGGCTTTCTAGGTAGATAAGTATAATTTTATTAAAAAGAAAGAATGGCCCTACATTTTAAGCAACAAAAAGAATTGGGATCAAAGGTTCCTTTTGAAATGAAAAATAGACAACATAAGTCCTAACCACCTACTTTAAACAAATGGTTTCAATTACACTCCATAAGTTGCAAGCCTCTATTATCTTAAGTTAATCATTAGTTGTAAGATCTCTTGACTTTCTCCATTTGTGAACTTTTAAATTATTATTATTTGAAGGATGAGGGATGTTTCTTAGTTTTGCTCTTAAACATGAAAATGATCCATTCACTTGCCTTAAACTATGAATTATGTCCTATTCTATCTCTTCTTATTTATCTTTCTTTTGTTTTCTTTAGTTTTAATTCACACATATTTGTCTTGTCAAGATAAAATTGTCACAATAGGTGCTATATGGTGGAATTGAAAGGCCTTTAAACCCTTCAACTCAAGTTCCACCTTTGTCTTGGAGTTTGAGTTAAAGGTCCATTAGCACGATGTAAGTTCAAAGAGAAAATGTCATCCTTCCAAGTGTAAAACCTTTTCACATGCATGAAATTATCATGAGTACCTATAAAAACTACCAACTGGGCATGAAGGTTATGATTGGCTATAATAATAATAAGTTTAAACATAAATCCAAGTGCAAATGTAATAACATGAGCCACACCTGCCCTTTTGGGATTGCTTTATGGACTACTTTATTCTTGGAATATTCCACAAAAAGTTTTAGAAAAAATCTTTAAAAATCATGATAATTTTTAAATAGTATTTTGATAAGCCTTGCATTAAAAATTTGTCAAAATATGTCATTTAGAAAAAAAATTAAAATTATTAAACATGTCTTTATACAATAGAAACACTAGTTATATTGCTTTATTAGTGTTTTTTCTTTTTTTTTTTATTCATTTGATTAATTTCAAATTTATTCACAACTTCCCATGATATATTATGAATGTTCTCATATAACTAAATCCTATAATTTCAACAGGAAATTAAATTACATTTTCAATAACATGGAACATTAAGCACTGGTTACATTTGTTGTGGTATGTGTTACCATGACTACACCCATCCTACTTATACATGAAAACATGAACAAGGAGGAAAAAAAATATATAGAAACGAAATTGCATGCAATTTGTGGCAAAAAAATAAGAAAGAACAAGACTATGGTGCAAGGCTATACCTTATATTGGTATTAATAAAATTGGAGATAATGAATTTAACATTGCTAACTACTTACACCTAGGCCTAGGTAATAACCTAGCCTATTTTAAACATATAAATAGGTTGCAAGGTTGAAGACTTGAACCCCTCACCTCCATGTTGGGGGATGAAGTTTTTTAATTATTGCACCACATTTTCAACAAACAATACCTTGTGTCATCTTATTATTATGATCATGTTTTTAAAAAATTATATAGCTTAACTATTGTACTTAAACTAGGTACATAACCTACTTAACCTAACTATTTAACATACTAGCCTACCTACTTAGGCTACCTAAATAACTTATCTACATAGCCTACTTAAATAACTTAACTATAGAAAGTAACTTAACCTACTAGCCTAGTTGCCTACCCTAACTACCTATTATAGAATGCCTACCTACTTGTTATCGAGCCCAAATCTACCTATCACCTACCTACTACAACCTACCCACCCATAACCTACCTACCTATAATTACTAACCCCTTTAACATTTTTATTATTTGCTCATCAAAATGTACAACTTAGTCACAACATATAATCACACCTACAATTAAAAATTGACATGCATGCTTAATAGTACATACAATAGTTGCAAAAAATACTTGTTTGTCATTTATCATGTTAGATGTGATTAACTATGGTTGACATGAACTCACTTCTCATCCACTTTTTCATCCAAAATGCACAACAATCACAATAAATAATTGTATATGTAATTATAAATAAGCACATGCCAAAATTTAGTTGCACCTACAATTAAAAATGTCTATGACTTGGGGGCATGTAGGACTACAACAATTCTAGTTACAAAATTAATTGATGTGAACATTAATCACATCAATAGTTGCAAACATAAGGTCAAAATGAACAAAATTTGTTGTAATGAAAGTTTATACCAATTAGATGATTTAGAACTTTCTAAGCATATTCCTTAATTATTTCTTAAGAACTTATTGTTTATGACACATGACCTTCATGTAATGGTTTATAATATCAAATTTGGGAAACATCCATGTAATTTTTTGGATTGGATATCACCATTGATACCAAATGTCACCCATACTATAATAAACATTTGAAATTTTTACATTAACCCTACATTATATTCAATTTATAACTTTACCATTGACCATATTGGTCAAAAATTTGAACTATTTTAATCTAATTAAGGACACACACACACATATATATATAATAATCATAATAAAATCCAATCCAATCCAATTTAAAAGGTTTTTTGAAACCTAAGGTTCAACATGGGGGATTTTCTTATGCATGTATTAAAACATAAAATAAATTATTTGGTGAAGGTTTGAGTAACCAAAAAACATGTTCATATTTTATAACATTGCTCAAAACATTATTCATCAAGTGTTATATATATATATTTATATATATAATTTAGGATTCTTCTAACATAATGAAACAATTCCAAATTCATAGGATTCTAACTTCATGAATGACTAAATAAAATTTCAAAAGATGGAACAATATTTTATTAAATATAATTAATGAAAATTTAAAAAATAATGGAAGTACAATTTTGCATGTTGCATTCAATAATTGCCTTGGCTCATTTCATTACAATTACACCTCATAAGAATTAAACCAATTTTCTTGTAAGATTATAAATCATGGATTCACTTTGAATAACCAATTGTGTTTATTGTTAATCCATGTTAGTTTTAGCAACTAACCCATTTATCTGAAAGCATTAACCCAAGTGGGCACTTATGGCTTTTATTATTGCATTTACACCTATGTTTGCCAAAATTCAACTTATGCCACCTATAAAGACATGTTTGATTATTTGGTGATTTGCAAAAGCTTATAGATATTTTTGTTTCACAACATTTAATATCAAACATTTGTGTTGAAAGATTGAAATTGATAATCCCAAATGGGTTGGAATCATGATTATGTTGCAAGTGATTGTGAGTTTAATCCATTCAAAGTGGTTGTGAATTTCATCCATGCAAAGTGGTTGTGAATTTCATCCATGTTGTGAAATTTCATCATTTGGTGAATTTCATTCATTTCATTGAATTTTTTCTTGTTGCAAAATTTCATTGTTTAGTTCATTTTATCCATGTTGTGAAGCTTCATCAATAAGTCCATCTTATCCATGTGCTACTTTTCATCATTTATGTTGTTAATTGTTAGTGATACATTTTTGTACCACTTTGGATTCTTGTCCTACTCTATTAATATAAATACCACGTAAAAATATTAACTAGGACATCTAAATTATTGCTAGAAAATTTCTTATTAATGTTTAAGAACTACATTTCTACCATTTTTCCATTATCAAATTAAGACTGTGAACAATAATTGGGAAAATACTCAAGCTTCAATAAATCATCAAACATACATGCCAAGCTTCTTTCACAGAGTAGTCTTTTCACTTAGAAAAACACTATCATTGTTTTTAAATAATCCCCATCATCCTTTCCCTAAGTCCCTTGTGTTAGGTTTACCACTACACCAATATGCCTTTTGGTAGTTACAAGAAACGGTTGTAACCGTTTCGCGTCATATCAATAGGTAGTTAGCATGTTTGTTAGTCATGTTGACATAATGAACTTACTATCTATTACCACTATTTTTCTATTGTATCATCACAGTGGATTTCAACATGCTACGGTTTGACATTTCCCAAAAGAGACTTGGTTGAATCAGCTTTGTATTTGTATTCTTTGTTGGCACGCATAAGTATCTCCCTTGCATTATCCCTTTCTTAGTGTTGTAGTGTCCCCACACATTTGCACATACAGTCTAGTTACACATTGCAAAAGTTTTCTTATTTCACCACAAGTTCTTAACTCTTGGAACCTCCTGCTTGGGCAATAAGTATAAGTTGTGCTGGAATGAAGAAATCATCAATTTCATTGTCAAAAGATTTTGCCCCTTCCTTGGTGTGTGTAATTCATAGCCTCTACACATAGTTACCAGTTTCCTCCATCTTCACAAGATGTGGTAAACATTGCTAGTAATGAATGATTTACCAACACATGTTCACTTGGACAACTTCTCCACCAAGTGTTTTGTTCTCAAGATGGCTGCCCATAGGGATAGTTCGTCCATTCCCAGATGTGTTTCCTAAAACAAATACTTGGTTTGCTCTTTTTTGATAATCCTCTAGATAATAGAGGCCATGGTGCACAATCTACAACATTAGTGAGACAAGACAACTCTTGGCAATAATTTGCTTCCACTACTTAGGTTGAATCCTAGCCTTGTTTTCCAAATGATCTGTAATAGCCTCCATTCGGGTCAAGGCAAAGGTAGGCATGTTAGATGTTGAGGTTTGATGGTGACAATAATAATCTTTGAATGCAATCTCTAGCTTATAGTAGTATCACAATGCACACAGTCCCAAATAGCCTACTTCAAACTTTGAAGCTCCATATCCGCTAGGCTAGTGGTACTAAATGTAACAACATACAATGTTGTATGCTAAATATTCTCTCCATTCTAGGTCGTCTATTTCCCACATAAAAAGAAATTGACATTCTATGATACATGTTCTCAACATAGGAGGTGTTATTCCTATTCCTAGACAAATTTTAAAATAATGCACTAGATAATACATTTCAGGAGTAGGGTTCATTGGCATGATATACTCCATTTCTAATATTATATGGAGCATATCGTTTTTGGTGTAAGGTCTAATACTTGCTCTTTTTGCTAGTGTAGGGTGTTTTATTTGTGGTGGCATGGTTCCATAAATAAGCTTCCTCACCTTAGTCTCCACTCCCTTTCCTCCTATAACAACCTTTAATCTCTGAAATCCCTTAGTTTGTTCTTCAGATGCTCCTACCTAGTTTGTATTTATGTTTGTGTTACCATGTTATTATTTGATTATATTCTGAAGATAGAGTTGTGCCAATGGGGTAGTATCATCTTCATTAGATACATCCACTATATCTGCATCTATAGGGAACTTTTTTCCCCTTTTGACTTCTTCAATTGACTTGCCTTATTCCCTGTTTGGTTTAGTTTTTCCCCATGTGGTAGCATCATCTTTAATTTCCTCACCTAGTGTTATTTGTTGATATGTCACGTCCAAAGCACTAACATAACCTTTGATTTCTTCAAAATGCCACTTCTTGAATTCAACTTCAGCCTTCTCTAGAGCTTCTCCTAATTCCATAGGACCTTCTTCAATTAGTTGGTCATACAATTTTACCTTGGCTTGATTTGCCATGGCTACAACTTCCCACTCTATGTTGACTTATAATTGAAGCTTTTGTACTTCAATTTGAACCACTTGTATTTCTTTCTGAAGTTTGTTTACTTTTGCCATAAGCACCACATGTTCTTGGTAATGAGTTTGTTGAGTTCATTCAACCACTTCCCTCTGAATAGCTAATTCACTCTCTTATCTTGCATTGCTTTTTCCATCTCCTTTATTATTTTTTCCATATTCCACTGCTCAACTTTGAGGATTTGAATTTCCAATCTCTGTTGCCTTATCTCTGCATCTACTCTTAGCAAAAGCTCTTTTTGTTCTTCTACATTTTTCCTCTCCACACGAATGGCACTTTGTAATTCCTTTCCTTGACGATTTATCTAAGTAATTAGAATGTGTAATTCCAAGTTTTTTTTTATGTTATTTTTAATCTTTCGATTGTTTCTTCTAGCTTTTGTTTTGTTTCCATTCTAGTTAACTCTCTCCATGCCAAATCTACATCTAGCAGGTTGTTTCTCTTCTTTAACTCAACAATTTTCATTTTGGATTGTTGATTCTCTTTGATTAGAGACACATTATGAGTTGTGAGCTTCAATACCTTCTCTTCCATGTTTTTTTTTTGTTGCTCCAACTTTTGTTTTTGTGTTTGGTTCAACAATTGATTCTCTGCTTCTTCTAATCGCTTTGCCAATGTATCATTCTCCTTATGCAACTCTATGATTTGTGCTATCATAACACACTTCCTACTTCCAACTTTGAGAACTATCTCCTTGAGTTGATCCACCACAAAGCTCAATTCATCATCAGCGTCGATGTCATTCACCTCTCCCAATCCTCTTGTTTTTTTCGTTATAGCAACACCAGCTCTTTTTAAATCATGATGGAGCTAGCTCTCTTTTGCTTGTTGTGGTAAAAACATTTGCTCACCCCATGGTATACTTCCCTTTTCTGGTGGTTGCAAATTCTCTTGGTCCTTCTGCTACACAATTTCCAATGGTTGTTGCTTTGGGATTTCTTTTTCCATCTCTTGCTACAAAATATGCCTCTCTAGCTTTTGGTGGTATGACTCCTCTTGTTGGTGTCCCATCTCTCCCATTTGGTTGATGATCACCACCGCATCGTCTTCTAACATAGGAAGTTTCTTTTCCACAATTTGATCTTTAACCACTTCTTCCTTTAACACTTCTACTTCAAGAGTCTACTTTGTGTCAACATCCTTCAGATTTTGTTCTTCAATAACTACTTCTACAATCTTAGTCACAACATTGGATGTGGCAATAGGCTTATTGGTATCAGTAGTAGTCTCACTAGTATCCCCTTCTTGAAGTAATGATACTTTTATGATCACTTTGTTTGGGGTTGTTGATGATGCTCCTATCCTTTTTTTCATGTTTTCCAACATTATGGCATTGACATCCACAATGATTTGCACCTTCCATTTTTGGAGTTTCTTCTCTCTTGTAGGATTTCCTCATTCCTTGGCAAACTGCTTCCAGTAGAAATATTTGATTGTTGTCAAAGTGGGTCTGATTAAAGTATTAGTTGGCTTTCTAGCCTTATGTTGAACTACTACTAGATCATTCTGCAACTTTTGAGAAAACCGTGTTGCCTAGTTAATTGGCTCTTTTTCAGTATGTAACATCACAGAAATTAGAGAACAAAGGGCAAACCTATTGCCTTGATGAAATGTTAGAATCTCTGTCAATGCTTCCAATCTTTTGACTCTTGCCTTCCCATTAGCTTGGGCAATCACATACCTTGACTTGAGAACATAGTGATCTTGTTGTGTTTTTGTGAAATAAGTGGCAACAACACCATAATACCCTTTTTGTGCTCATGCTATCAATCCTCCACAAGGTAGTTTGAACATTTTTGCTATGCCTTCCTCACTTATGTTGATTTGTCGTCTCTCCAACTTGACATATTGGTTGTCATAATTGAAATAATAACTCAACTCTTTCACCAAGGGTTTATTGATGTGAGTCTAGTCAATCTTTTTCAACAATAAAATACTTGTTTTCTTGGCCCATGCTTCTTCCTAAGTGTCTAAGGCCCAAATACTATTGTGAATGCATCCCAAGAAAGTCACTTTCCCTTGTTCAACCATAATTGACAGCTTTTCCACCAGTTTGATCCTTTTTCGTTTGGTGCTCAAAGAAGTCATACCAGTGTTAGTTTCATGCTCATGCTACATCTCTCCAATGTTAAAAATTTGCTCCTTATACAAATCGAGCTTCTAGTTCTAGAAAATAACAATGTAACATTGGTAAGGTGGCTTTGGTAGTTCCTTTTATATCCTTATAAATAGATAATTGGACCCTAATCATAACACAACAATTTCAAATTAGTGCTGCTTCCTTGGAATATTAGAAACCAACCTCTTTTGTTGCTATCTCTTGAGGTATTCCTAAATTTGCAGTTGAATATTGTCACAACTAGAATTTTCTACTTCACGTTGCTCTTCGGAAATCTTTTAAAAGACTTTTGGTTATAAGTTGTCTGTTTCATAATGTAAGTTATCTCTTCATTTTTGTCTTCCAAAACAAGAATTGTGGGGTTTGAATGTTCCTTTGCTTGCAAGTATTATTGTTTCAAAACCTTTGTCTCCACTATCACTTGATTCCTCTCCATTATTTTCTATATCAACTCTTTGTTCATAGACATTTCTCCAACAACTTGGTCCTACAAAATTAGACGCAAATTGTGTTTTTTCTTGTTATTTAAATATTGTTTTGCTAGTAAACTTTCCCGTATCAAGTTTGAACCAAGCTTTATGCAACTTTACAAACCTCTCAATTTTACGTTGATTTCATTATTCAACAATCTCTCTAGCTCAGGTGTTCCATTCACTTACAAGTTCATTGTTTTTCCCAAAGCACTTTTTCCATAGGTAATGTTGTTGCTTGATTCTCTTCAACTCCATTAACTTTTTAGGGCTCCATAAAATAACCAAAGGCCATATCGGCCATAATTCATTTAATGGATTTTTTAATATCCTAGTGATAACCTCTATGTTTTTCCTTGTGGTGGGTTTAGGTTAGATGGTTGTAAATAACCTTTTTTATGGCCTTTCTCTGTTAGGGCATAGTTGGTAAGATATAATGATTTTTAAAAAAAAATCTAGCTTTGTAACCACTACTTCTTGCCTTTCTCTCACTACTTCTTGATCTTTCTTTCTTTGTCCAAAAATACTCATCATTTACAATTTTAGGTATGGAATCTGTCCATGGTAGTTTTTTAGGTTTGGGTATAAGACTAGATAAATTTTTAGGTACAATAGTTGATGTTCTACCCCGATGGTACCTACTAGGGTAACTTTTGACATGGACATTGGCCACCATCATGTCGACTGCCACATTTTTAGAATGATATTTTTTTAATTTATTGATGTTTATTTTCTCTATCTCATCATTACCTATAATAATTAATTTGACAATGTTATTACTATAAAAAATTCGCAGTTTATAGAGGCCCTTCCTAACATATTCTTAAATTCTATGATAGATTCAATTGCAAGTCCAAAGGTGAAAATAATGGAAGGATAAGGAGTTGGGGTACGCTCCTTGACTTGTAGCACTTTGGGGGGTAGAAGGGCGTGTTGGAGCTCCGGGATGGGGATTAGGACAAGTGACAAGCGGGTCAATTATTCACATGAACTTGCACAAACCAAACAACGAGTTGTTAGTGCATAGTTAAAGCACTTTTGGTGCATGGATGAGCCATGGGCAAACACGAACTCACAAAATTCACCATGGCCTAGATTTGGGGGAAGCCACCACCTTCCCCCTTATAATATTCTTTACACTTGGGCATAGGGCTTACACCCAAATGTCATTTTCTCCCAGGACTCCCAAGTTGGGAGTCCTGAAATTCTCGAAATTCTCGAAATTGGGACTTCTGCGACTTTGGAAGCCCATAATGTTTCTTGTAGACCTTTGATTGAGGTGAGGTCTAAAGAAAGTTATAGCCTTTGTCGAAAGATTTCCAACGATATATGACAAATCACCTTCAAACAAGTAAATTAGGGTGATTCCTGATTTTTAGTGGTTGGAAGTCAAATTGGCAATTTGACTCCCGACTCTTCTTGTGGCCATAATTTATGTTTCAAGTACCCAAATGGGTCATGCAAGCCTATTTTAGATATCTAAGTTCCAAGAGCTTTCCAATGGTATAAGGAACTTTTAAAATCAATGAGTTTTGACCCTTGAAATTTCCCTTTGAAAATTTGGGAATCCATTGGGAGTCCAACTCTCAAAGTAGGAGCCCACTTGAAAGTGTGTGGGTTCATTCCTTCACACTCTCCCACACTCTCGGGAACATGAAATGTGACTCCCAGGCTTCACTCTAGGCCCGCATCTTTGCAAGCCCTTACCTTGGTTACAAACCCAAGGCTATGTTTTCAACACTTCCAATGCCATAATTGGTTTAAGTGGTACCACATAGGTTTTAATCATTGATAGATGTCGCACCTCTGACACAAGTTGACAACATCTTTGTGATAGTCAGCCACTAGTAGCATGTCGACATAATTTTTTTCACTATTGTGTTGTTGTTATAGTGACCTCCAACCAGTCCTTCATGGATATCTTCCAAAACTTTAGAGGCTTAAATGGGTGTTAAACACTGCCTCAACATTCCATCAGGTTTTAATTTGTGCAAATGGCCATCACATGATGTATATGACCTTGCTTTAATCACCAATCGGTTCTGTTTTTCTTTGGGCATATCGTTGTTGAAATAACCCTTCTTGAGATAATCAATTATTTGTTCACTGGCATACCGATCAATTTCTATGCCAAATAGTTGGGCATCAGGTAATTGAACTTCAACTCTAATGGCTAGTTCTCCATGATTAATTATGGATAATTGGTCAGGTAAGAAATGCACCCGTTCTGGTTTGAATATTATTTTAGAATCAAATTCTTGTAGTAGTAATAGCCATCTAGCAATTTGACCAATGACTATTGGTTTGTTGACCAAATATAATAAAGCTTGGTGGTCCATGAAAAATATGAAGCTATTTCCTAAAATATAATGCTTGAATTTCTTCACATCATAAATCATTGTTAATGTTTCTTTTTCAGTAGTTGTATAAAGTTTTTTGCACTATTCATTAATCTAAAGAAGATTCTTCATTCTTCATCGCTCCTAGGAATTGTTGGTAGGTGTTGGCATAACAGTAATTGTTGTAATCTTTTGTGGATCTACCAGCAAACCATCATGACACACTATGTGTCAATATTCCCAAATTTACACAAAATGCACATTTTTTAAGGTTAAGGTTAATGCCATTTAGCCTACATTCTTCTAAACATTTTTGTAATTGTTCCAGATGAAATTTCTTATTTCCATATACACTAAAATCATCTGAAAATACTTGCATAAATTTGTTTAGATATGGTTTAAACATTTTTGTTACTACTTTTCAAAAAGTAACAGCAATGTTACACAACCCAAAAGGCATAACATTGTAAGCATAAGCACCCCATTTTAAAATGAATGTCCTTTGTTTGTCTTCTTTCGCCATTTTAACTTGGTTATAACCACTGTAACCATCCATAAAGGAATACATTTCATGTCCAACTATTGAATTTAAAACTGAATCCAAAAAGGTTAATGGAATGGATCCTTTTTTGTTTGAGCATTTAATTTATGATAATCCACACATATTCATAATCTCCCATTTTTCTTTGGTACTATTACTAAAGGAAACAACCATTGTGTAATTTCAATGGGATAGATAAATCTAGTATCAAATAACTTATCCAAATCTTCTCTTACTTTTGATGCATAATTCAAATTCATTTTATATTGTTTTTGCTTAATTAGTTGGGCATCAGCCACTAATTCAATTTTGTGTTCACAAATTTCCCTAGGTATTCCCTTCAGATCATTATAACTTTAGACAAAAACATGACGGTAATTAATCAATAACTTTTTAATTTGTGCTTGAAAAGATGTTGGTAAGATTGCATTAATGAATACTTCCTTAGGATCCCCTTCATTTCTTAAGTTTAATTTCATCAAAAGTTCCTTAGTTGTGATTGTCCATCTTGCAATCTTCTTATCTTTAACTGTCACATCAACCACTTCATCCAATATCAAAACTTCTCTAGGTTGATGTTTATAAAAATATACTACATATTTTTGTTTTTCTTTTGGTTAAAGCATACCACAGTCAATTTCTTTCAAAAAATATAACTCTTCTGGTGCCACTTTTCTTATAGGCCACAATTCAGGCATTAGATTATAAAGTTACTCCTCTTCATTCGACAATCCTTCTTCCCAATCATAACCATCATCAACATATTTTGGTCTTTTTGATGGTTTTAAAAGAATCTTCTAAAATTGTACTCATTGCCATTATCCTTTCTCCTGCAATGATGGTAAGGGTATTATCACCCCAATTATGATTTACCTTTGCTTGTTTCAACCAAGGTCTTCCCAAAAACATTGAATAAATTTCCGTTTCATTCCCCATATTTAACACTATAATTGAAATTTTGTATTCACATCTAACCAAATTGATTTTCAAGTTCTTTATTAACCCAATGGGCTGCACTTTTCTCTGGTTAGCCATCTTGACTACAAAAGGATTTGGCTTGGGTTTTTCAACCCAAGTTTCTTCTTCAAACTTTCAAAGATAATATTTGCATCGGATCGACCATCCAATAATATATCTCTCATTTCAAATTTCCCTATATGAACTTGAACAACTAGTATGGTTTCATCAAAATCTTCTAATTTAGTTGTTGTGACTTTATAGACATTAGCAATCTGGACTTCTCCCATTTTCAACAATGACTTTGTCATCATCTTTCTTAGCTGAGGACAAATTTCCAATAATTGTCCTAATTTCACCTTTATTTTTGAATTCATCGTGAATTCTTGTAATTTACCACTTCCTTTCTCTATTTGTTCATCATTCATCTTTTGTGGCAACATATTTTGCTTTACCATTGGACTATTTTTTTGACAAGTTGATTCTTCCTTGTCCAAGATCATATCCATCTCATCCATTTCATTAGTAATTGGCTTGTCAATATTCACTGTTGACTTGCCACTAGCACCTGCCAACTCACTTTTCTTTCAACAAATTCAATTTTTTTAACAACACATCTCTTTGTGTCAACATGTTAGCTCCTTTTGGTTTGAAATGTACATCACTTCTTTTAACTACTTCAACTAACTTCTTATCATATTTCATCAAATCAACTTGATGTGTTGACTGCAATAATCCTTTTCTGTTCAACCTTTTTGGTTGAATAATCGACTTGGCTAGTTCCAAATCAAAGGGAACATCCTTACACATTTTTAATGGTCTATCTTCCACTTCTTGTATTCTTCATAGTTCATTAACTACATCCTTGTGAATCAATTTCTCCTTTTCCCATTTAATTCATCATCCTTTAGTGGGACTAACTTCTCTTTTTGGAAGTTTTTCAGTGGGCATATCTGCTTCTAGCATCCTCGCTCTTTGTCCTCTTGTGGTCACACACACATCCATTATTGGCTAGTCCCTTTTGACCATAGTCACATTCATTCCAACTTTCAATTTGGAGTTCTTCTCCTCTTCCTGAATAACTTTCTTCCATACATGATAGTCATTCATGACATGACCTTCCTTTTGACAACAATAACATTTGACACTATTTTGTCAAAATGTAGGATTTTGATTATATATTTTTTGGTTATATCGATTATTTTGATTTGACCAATTATTATTTTTCCAATTATGACCTTTGGGTCTTGCATTATATTGTCAATTATTAAAATGATTTTGATCATTTGGTACATTATAATTTAACAATTGTTTTTGCACTTCTACAATTGGTATCTCTACTTATATTACATGCATTAGTACAATTTTTCTCGAGGGGCAACTCCCACTCATTGCTTTACTAGGACACTGATATGCATTGCCTTTCATTTCTTATTGCACTAAATTGAA
>Ga0209208_10006701_pt1 | contig 15845 bp, 9 predicted proteins | sample S1TSphfallax_3_FD_187694 | JGI IMG/M metagenome (GOLD analysis project Ga0209208, IMG submission 187694) | Host-associated microbial communities from peat moss isolated from Minnesota, USA - S1T2_Fd - Sphagnum fallax MG (SPAdes) (version 2) | ecosystem: Host-associated > Plants > Peat moss >...
CATGAATATATACAATCTCTGATTGCTGCTACTGCTACCTATTGCTGGAGATTCTCTACTGCAACATCCTCACCCCCCACCCTGCACACTATTGTCTGTCTGGTCAGGTGTGCAGATGGGAGTGTGTCCCTTGAAAAAATTGTTTTAAGTCTATGATAACAATTATATGGTGTACCTATATGGGATGTATTTGAGAACTTTAGAAGGTGAATCACAAGAGATGGGTGCTTCTCTCACTACTACTTTCAATCCTCAGGGTTTTGAATACCTAAGCATGTGTTGTGGTGAGAGACAAAGGTACAAGCTTGCACTATATATGTGCATGGATTCCAAATTGTGAGCTTGCATACGTTGACTGGTGGTGGCATCCAACATGGCAAGGGCCAAAGATCAAGATGATGTAAAATGAAAATGGCAAGGGCTAAAAGATCAAGATGATGTAAAAATGAACATGGCAAGGGCTAAAGATCAAGATGATGTAAAAATGAACATGGCAAGGGCTAAAGATCAAGATGATGTAAAATGAAAATGGCAAGGGCTTAAAGATCAAGATGATGTAAAATGAAAATGGCAAGGGCTTAAAGATCAAGATGATGTAAAATGAAAATGGCAAGGGCTCAAAGATCAAGATGATGTAAAAATGAACATGGCAAGGGCTTAAAGATCAAGATGATGTAAAAATGAAAATGGCAAGATGAAGATGACCAATATTTCTGGAACATTGGGCACTTCCTCAACATGGAAGTCTAGATATGCTTCCCTCCTCAAAATAGAATCCTTGCCATGCTTCCATTTGGCATATCCCCTTCACAAGTTATTTACATGCAAGTTGAACTGTGGCTAAACAAATATGAATGAGATAAAACTGAGGTGCTAAATATTGGGAACTCCTTAGGGAACACATTGAGAACAGACACAAAAAAAAAAAAGCAAAACCTATAAAACCCGTAAAAGGAAAAAAACACTAGTAAGCCCCGCAAGTGCGTATTGAGCCTTCTCATTGGCTGCATGAAATTTCTATTTCCAAAACTGTTGGTCACCATTTTTGGCCTGGACTAATACCCCCGTTATAAATTGGAGGTATTTACTTTGTTTATTGCAAAAGAACATTGAGAAGAAGGAAGAACAAGGAAAAATAATGGGAAGGAAGATTGAAACCACCAAATTCCTAGCCACAACAACAAACCTACAATACATGTGAACTAAATTATTAAAAATTAGCTCTAAGAAATACGCCCACACACATTTTAATGGTGATGACTTTCCATTTCTCATCTAAATTTTCAATTTTTTTTTAACCAAAATATTCAGCTCCAAGTCCTTTACAACTCCACTAAGTTGAATTTTCAGAAGTCCAACATTTTGCTTGACTTTTTAAGTTTGTTTGTGAGAGCTGGTTCATTTTTTGGATTGGAACTGTTTTGATCAAATGTCAATAGAAGGTTAAGGGTCTAAGACAAGGCAATAAGGCCTTACCCCAAATGGAGAGGTTGCACCCATCACAAAGCACAATACAAACATGATCATGAATCTAATGAATCTAAAGAAATGTATATCACAAAGGGTGGTAGGGGAGTGTTCTTATGCCTCCTCCTAAAGATAGTGAGGGATCAAAAGGAAGGTGTAAAATCTAAGAACCCTCTTGTTTTTAGAAAAGGAAATTCAGAAATACAAGGTGTCTTCCAAATGCATTAGGAAACTTGTCTCGGTGCATAAAAAGCTGATAGAAGACTCTTAGTGTATTTGGAAGGCACCTTTTATTCACAATGGGTAAAGCCCAAAGTTGGGCGACAACCCAAAATGCAGGGCTGGACTTGGTTGGACTCAGCTATTGCCTAATGCTTTAGGATGGTAAAGACCACGGGTGATGGACATTTCTGAACATACGGATGGACTTGGCTTAGACTCAGCTATTGCCTCATCCTAGGCCCCTTATTTTGAGAATGCCTTGCACCTTGGAGCTTTACCCTACGTGCTACCAATGGCTAGAGCGAACCAGCACCCACCAGCAGTGCGTCATGCAACATGGATGGTGTGTGATATTCATGTTCCATAGCCAACCACAATGGTCAGCTATTTACTATCCATCCACATTCATCTACCTACCTAGTAGTCACCCAAATATCAATACCTTCAATTGGACAAAGACCTTGTCTTTGTCCGCATTCCATTTTCTACCTAAAACTAGTATCATTTTCCTCACAAAACACCATAACTCCTATAACCCCTTATATTATGCATGACCCAAGATTCACTACGTACATGTATCATTTATGGAGGTTGTCTCCTCCATGTATTCCCAAGACCTTATAATACTACATTGGATTGGAAACTACACATATAAATCATATTGTGAAAAGCATTGGAAGCTAGTTATCCACAGGGATCACGAATGTGGATTAAAGCAATGGAAAATTGTGCAACTACAAAACCTCTAAACCTAGAGGCCAACTAACATAGGAAATGCCAAGATTTCAACACCCTTATTGAAGGGTCAAATAGGGAGTCCAACTAAGCTTCTTTGACTCAAAAGAAATGGACATTCAACACAGTTCAAAGAAAGTCCAAACAATGTTTCTTACACATTGGACACCCAGAGATTGAATTGCAAATTGATCTTCATAGCTTGGTTTTGAAACTTTCAGGGAGTACCCTCATCACCACCCATTAGGAAAACCCAGATTTTATGTAGGGTCCTTTCAAGGTGATGAAAGATCAGGAAAAATTTCACCATCTAAAAACTCATTCTGATTGAGTGAATGAATATTATGATTTCAATATATGCTGAAGGGATACCACCTAGTGAGGACAACTTGTCAATCATTGATTTGTGAGTCTAATGCTAGTCCTACATTCTACCTCCCAGCCAATCACCTTTGATATGAGACTGCAAGCGCACTTCTGCCAGCTTTCCATTTGGCCCATAGTCTCTTTCCATCACCAGCCTTGTTTTGTCGGCACACAACCAGCCAACAGAGATTGTCAAGATACCACTTTCTTTTGCTTCCACACCTGCAATTACACCCCCTGGAAGCCATAACAAGCTCGGGTCATCAAGAACCTCCTCTTCCTCCTCCGCATCATCATCACCATCATCATCATCATCATTGTTGTCTTCTTCTTCCCCATGATTCTCCCATATTGATTCATCCACAGAAGGGGGCTCTGGCAATCCTTGGGCTTTTACAACCTCATTGCAGAAATACACAAAAGATGGTCTCTCATTTGATTTGTTTGTGTCTGAATCAATCACTGTTACACTGATCTCAAACACTTTCCACAATCCCATCAGTTCATATGGGGAAAGGCGCTCCTCATTGGAAAATGGTTCCAAGCGATGCCCACCAGAGTCACTGGGAGATGCATGCAATTGATGGACAGTGAACTTGGTCAGTTTGCAATCTAATTTGACTTACACATTTATGGGTAACAAACATTTCAAGACAGTGCTAAAACCATTGTGGAGTAGTATGTTGTGAATGAAGCTTCTTGCCAATTTTATGTGTGGATTTCTGTCTTTTTTGCAAGGCATTACAAGATCTGTGATGATTCCTCCTTCAGGCTTGTTGTATATTGTTTGGAGAAATCACTAGTTCTATTCAGGAATTATCATATGAGAGAGAAATGGAAAGTCATAAGAGTCAGGAAGATGAACCTGATGGACTTCATATTGCAAGGCCCCATCCATTCTTCTCTGTACACTGCAACTCGGAGGACTTGAATCTCAGCCCCAGACTCCATGATGGAAATTGTGTGGATCAAGCGTAGCCTTTGGTGCCCTCCCAACACCAAACACTGCCATACAGATACAAGACACATCATTGCAACAAATAGCTACCAGCCTGAACTCTCTTTCATGGAACAAAAACAAGTGCCAAATAACAGAAGAATTTCTTTTGAATCCATGAAGACCTGCTCAATTGTGAAAGTCGGGGGTGCAAAATAGTTGTCAGTCACTGCCAGTTCATCTGGTAACAGAGAAATGGGTCCCCTTGAATATGAACCATCCTGCACCCCCCTCCATGCCAACAGAAACCCTCATGACCACAATGTCATGTTACCATATCAACTTAATGTTGATGAAATGGGACTTAATTTGCACAGCTTCATGTTGTCAACATGGTGGTTAATTAACCTACTGAGAAGAAGACAAGGCCTGGTTCCATCCCCATATCATCCTCCTCCATCACATCTTTCCAGACTATGTCACCATTTTCTGCATTTCTGTCTGATTGACTGCTTGTTGCAGGTCTGTCATTGATGGTGTGTACATCCAACAGCGAATCAGTCAACAACATTGTTCCTTTTACTGATGACTGTGATATCGATTCACTCCTGGAAACATGTTCCTCTGGAATTGGAGCTTCCTCCCCGGTCATCACTAAAGAGTGAAGCCCATTTCTGCTGTATTCAGCTATAGGGGTCTCTTGACTGCTTCCTTCACTGTTTTCTTCAGAATGGCCATCTTCATGCAGGTCTTCTTCTTCTTCTTCTTCTTCTTCAACACCCGCAATTACGTCAGCATCATCAAACCCTTTCTCGCCATGAGGATTCTCAACAGTCCATAAAATTTTGCGATGAAGTGTGGAATGCCTCTGTCCTTCTCCTTCAACTCTTGGTATTGGCTCAACTGTGCACAGTACTCGAGCATCATAGAGGTACTCATTTTTACTTCCAAGGGACATGGGTTCCATCTCCGCTGTGATGGGAGAAAACGCAGCACCCACTCCACGCCACACCCCAGCATTGCTACTGACAAACGTGTCCCATAAGGGATCTGCAACCACCTCCTATAGCCAAATCCAAGATACTGTAAATCTTAGCAAAACATGTGGCAAGAGGTCTGGATGTTTCTCTCTCTTCCATGATGGAAAACCCTAACTGGTATAAACCATGAGACCCTTATGCATTTCTCTGATTTAAAGTCTCTTTCCATTAGGCTATTGTGATAACAGTTACACACAATGTGACATGATCCCAACAGACTAATGGAGAACCACTGACATAGGACCTTGTTTCTTGCTGCAGAAACAGTCACTTTTCATTAGAGAGCTGCAAGTGCATAGAAAATATGTAATTAATCAAGTTAGGAACTCTGGGAACACATGTACTCACGGAAAAAAAGACAAATGTCACTGTGTGATGAGTCACAGTTTAACTAACACAGCTCTCACCACTCCTGCAATTGGTCAATGCTTGACTAATAGAACTGTGAGCACAGATAGTTGAAAAAACATAATGGAAAGCTTCTGTGATCACAGGATCCTCATGGAAAGATGTCCTTAGAAACTGCAAACGAAGAGGAATGGAGCTAATGGGAAGGTGAAGATGAACAACCGCAGTCTGTAGCACAGTTTCAATCTCTACAGGAATTGCTCCCGACACCAGGAGAATCCCATAGTCTTCCTCAGGGTTCGCAATTTCTGCTTGGTTGTATAACTGGTTCCCTCGTGAAACTTTTCGGTCACCATTGACCTTACGATCTGATTCCTCTGTTTCCAACACACTCAACCCTCCTCCCCTCGACTCTTTTTCCAATCTGCTGGTCTTGGCCTCTTTTTTGTCTCTGGAATTCTTGAAGCTGCTTGTGATTTTCTGCCTAGTGTCACTCTGAGAGTCTCTGGCGTTTGAGCTTGAGGTTCTTTCAGTGAAATCCTTGCTCCAAACATTTCCTTTAGGCGTTGCAGCAGCTTTTCTAGATCCTCCTCCTTCCCCTTGTTTCTTTCCACTGGAACTTGTATTCTTCTTCTTCTTCTTGTCTTTGTCTTTTCCAGATGCAGCAATTATTTCGCATCCTCCTCCCACTCCTACTCTTTTCTTGCTACTAAAAAGTTGCGAGGATTGGAAACTGGGTGAAGAAGGAGAAGAAGAAGATAAGGTAAGGTGGAAAAATGACGACAATGCCCCAAAAAATGGTTTTCTTTTACAGCTCCACACAGTTCCCGTCTGTTTCCTATGGCTAAAATCATAGAATGTCGCTTGAGAACGAGGAAGAAAATCTTGGGAAAGGGAAGAAGAAAAAGAAGAGGAAGAAGAAGAAGAAGAGCACTTGGCAGGGAGGTGTCTGTGGAAGTAAAAGGGTTTAGTGGCACATTTGGAGCTGCAGACAGAAGAGTGCACACCATGAATTCGCATTGCAACAAATTGTTGCATCTTTTCTTTTCTTTTCTTTTCTTTGGGTCAAGCGACTAAACAACCCATTACCTACACCACCATCACCTCTCAACTCTCAACGCGTTGAATGGAATCGAAACACAATTTTCTGCGACATCAAAGCTCGACGATTGTAACCCTAAACCCTAACCTCGACGATTCTAACGATTCCGACGACGTCCGGGGGTTTAGGGTTTAAGCAAAAGTCCCCACAAAAAGCCTCACAACGAGAAATGTACGTTTGTTTGTTGATAGAAACGGACGGAGTGTATCATCCAACTGTCGATGACGTTTTCGTTCACTTGGCGACGACAATCGCAAGTTCTCGTTCGTTTCCCTTCTTCTTTGTGAAGTTCAATGTTTCCCTTTCCCCCCCCCCCCCCCCCCCAACCCAAAAAAATTGCTCATACAAAAAATACAAAAGCAAAAACATTTGACCATCTTTCTATAATGTTGTTGGCTACCTACTTGAACTTTGTATAGAATCTAGCATTTTTTTAAATTTTTAGAAAAAGGTTAGTTGAAATTTGGTGAGTAGGAAAGTAGAAAGTCTAAAAAACACTTATATTTTCATCATTTTTTAGAAGAAAAAAAAACATCTAGTGGTCAAAAATATTACCCCCCCACCCACCCACCCCAAAAAAACCCTAAAACTAATATTGGCATTGTATCCATGTTGCTTCCATAGCAAGCACCCCATGATGAAACCATGACAAACTTACTTGTCATGGAACACACAATGTGAAGGAAGAAATAGAAAAGGAAAGTAGTAAAGGACTTTTAAATCATTTTTCAAGTGCCAACAACAATTAAGAATCCAAGGTCCTTTTTTCACTATTGGTGTGTCTTGTAGTGAGCACAAAAATTGTTTTGTTCTAAAAAGCTCAACAATCCCTAGCAAGTTGTTGTGGCTTGTCCTTGGGTTATATATTTTAATCAAGTGATTTCTCATGTAATGTTAATGTGAGTTAAATATTTAACCTCCTTTGTCGAAAGAGTCAAAATCGGTTATAACTAATCATTCAATGTTACTAGTGTGGTTTGTGACGTTGCCCCAAGTGTGAACCCATTACAAAATAGGGAAACTCAGCATGTGAACATTGTTATGCAATGTGTGCATTGATTTTTTGAACAGCCAAATATGAAAGGAAATCATGCTTGAATTGAATGGTAAGCCTTCAAGTGTTACCACATCCTCAACTGATTTTTCTTTCCATTAAGTCCTGCTCATCAAGATCTTTCCAACAACACCAAAGTCACATCCGAATTCAACTTGCCTCAATATTTAAGGACTAGAGTTTTGTACCTTGTGCCATTGAAATTGTGAAAGTGTGACAATTTGTTGTAAAAATAATTTTAATAATGTGTTGAAACCAATTGTCCTAAGATTAACATGTTCATTTCAAATAAATAACGATTCCTATATAAAAGCCTACAATGACAAGATATGACATTCTGTAATGACTCTAAATTATTTTTTTTATATATCAACTTACGTATATAAACAAATTTTCTCACTAGATATATTGTACAAATTGGAATAATGGATCACTTTGTCATAATCCACATGACAACCTATATATATTACATCACAAACTTGTTAAGCTTCATGGCTTCATACAAATTTTGTATGAAATTTAATTTTCATAGGTTTATACAAAAATCACATGAATTCCATATTTTGGTTAATATTAATGATATTTGTACATTTTCAATATCTTAAATATTCAAATAAATGAAACATTGTTTTTGAATGACATACATGAATGTTCATATTTAATACATAAAAATCATATTATTTTATACAAAAAGTGATAATTGCACAAATTTAGTTAAAATGTAAATCGATATGTACTTCACCTCAAAACATCATAAATAAATAAAATAAGTTGTTTATATGAAATTTATTTACTTATGCATTTTTTTTATTTTTTTTTAATTCTTTTTTTTCTTGCCATTTTTACACTTTGGAACCCATTAAATTTTGCACATATTTATTGTTTTACAATTTTCACATGGATTTTATTGAAATTTTGTGATATTAAAAGTTTGTGATGCATGCCATATTTACTTGTCACAATCCATTTTTAAAAAACATGTTTTAATATACAAACTTGGTATTTCTTCATTCAAATTTCAAAAGTTTTGCATTGTACTATAAACCTTTCTTCTAATAACTCTCCATTTAAAAACACATGACAAACATCAAGTTGTTTAAACAACAAAATTTGTTGAGAAACCAATGCCATAATTGTTTATATGATGGCCCATTTGATTTTCAAGGTGACCATCTCAAGTAGAATTCAATGTTCACAAATTGCTTGAAACACATGATTTTTCACACAACTATCTATCAAGTTAGCTTCATCTTGAACACCTTTTTAATGTTAGGTCATTTCCTTTTAGCAATTCCCAAGTATAATTCTTGGTTATCAAATCAAATTCTTGTTCCATCATTCTTCCTAAATTAGATTGTGTGCTTTTCATATGTGGTTGGGTTGGGGTTGAGTTTTACCTTAATGTTCACATCACAAACGTACCAAATTTCATAGGTTTGTACAATTTTTTTATGAAATTCAATTTCATTAAATTCGTACTAAAATTGCATGAATTTCATTTATGGTTAATATGAACAATATTTGTACATATTTAATATCTTAAATATTCCAAAGGATAAAACATTGTTTTTGAATGACATATGTGAATGTGAATGTTTAACACACAAAAATCACATAGTTTTATGCAAAATTACATTACAATAATTGTGTAGATTTAGTTAAAATGTAAATCAAATGTACGTCATATCATGTCATCATAAATTTTTAAACCACATCGTTTATGTGTGTGTGTGTGTGTGTGTGTGTGTGTGTTTATATTTATTTATTTGTTTGTTTATTTTGTGTCATTTTTACATTTTGTAGCCCATGGATTTTACATGGACATATTGCTTTACAATTTTTGCACAAATTCTATTGAAATTTTATGATATTGAAAATATGTGATGCATCGTGTAATCAAATATATATATATGCATAAAATTGTGTTCCTTGAATACCTTTCAAAGGCATTCTAAATGGAAATGGAGGTGGTGGAGTTCATTGTTGAATTGTTGTTTTGTAGGGAAAAAAAAATTGTTGACTAAAAAATTGGTGGTTGATGATCATCCTTTACCAATTTCATGTTTGATTTCGTAAGCTTTAATTATCGATGTACTGAAGTTAATGTAATGAAAGTTCATCCTTTAAAAGTGATTAGATTATGCAAATGGAATCACTTTCTCCGCACTGGGATCTATTAAATTATTTTTTCATAACATCACAAATATTTCCACCAAAAATTTATTAAAAAGGACATCATTTGTAATGACTATATGATGTGACTTTCTAAATTGTACATTCAATAAGCTTTAGAAACATTGTCATAATCCATTAAGATTCTTTATTTTGCCCATGGCTGCAATGTGTTACCTTTTTCATTATATACATGCTTTAAATGAAGTAGCCAAACATCTTCAAGTGCCCCAACTACATTGATTTATTGTATATACACGTTTTGGAATGAATTTTCCATTTGAATTTGAAGGACTATGATTGGTTAAGTAGGTGACATTAATGCCAACATCTTCCATCCATAAAAAGTTCAAAAGTTGTGCAACTATAGCCATATTTTTGGCATCTTAAAAAATCAATTAACTCTTTCATTTTGTTCCAACATTTCACATGGTGTATACGTAGTTTAGTGAATTGCCACTTAATTACTTCAAGACTTCAAGACTTCCAAGGATTTGTTGAATGTCATTGAAAGGAAATAATCTCCATCCCAATCACTACAAAGTGTGTTAATGGATTTCCTCCACTTGTTTCGATCATTTTTTATCAATGTTTTGAACTTTTTAAGGCTTCATATTTTAGATGTAGAAAGAATACCCACATCGTTTTTTTTAATCATTTATAAATGTGAGCAAGTACCTTCACCTTCCCAACAAAGTATGCTTGAACAATCCACATAAGTTGGTGATGATTAACTTTTTTTTGTCTTGACATCCTTGAGTCATGCATTTTTTTTGACACAATGAACTTCTTTGTGTTCTTTCCCAAGCACATGTGCATCACAAATTTCAATATTGACTAATTTGATAGGCATTCCATAAAAGCTCCTAACCTTTTGAAAGTTCATGGACCTCAATTACAAACCAATGTGTCCAAACTTTTTGTGCCACAACTCTATGTTTACTAGTTGTTCAATCAAAGGAGTAGTGTGAAATATAATGAAACTCGTGTAATAACAATATTTATAGCCTATATATATTCCATTTCCAACATCTTTGAAATTAGATGCCACAAGTATGTCTTGGACATCTTTGTTGACATGATCCCACATTTGTTCTCATCAAATAGTATAATGCATCCCATATGTACTAAAAGTAACACCTACTAACGAAAAAAAATTTATATTAAACAAAATATTGAACATTGTTCACATTTTATATGTTGACCCAATAAGTAACAAATTGATGCCCTTGCCATGAGCCCATTATGGGTGTGGCTAATATTTGTAATGTTTGTGATTTTTCCTTCATCACTAGTCACATGTGATGTTGTTTTTAACTTGCAATACCAATTGGTATTTTTCATATGAAAATGTGTTATTAAATCTTGGCAACTTCAATTTTTTTATGAATCATCTTACAATATGATTGTTAGTATATTTGTTTTCTTCCACCATGTGGATTTGCATATGTGTTTTGTCTTTAAAGAAGGTTCATTCCCTCCCCAATGTCTGGGATAGTTGCAATTTTTGGGTAGCCACAAATCGTTCTTGTGATGGTCACCTAGGTTTTGTGCTTGGTTGCCTTCTTTGTTTTAATTATAGAGTCCCCTCCCTAATCAAAAACCATCACAACCACCAAGGTACCTTGACTCCTTAATTAAAGCAATCCCAAGGTTCATGGTTTCTTTTTGTAAATCATGTTTTTGATTGTGATTGACATAATCTATGACTATCGTGCCTTTGCTCTTCCACAAATTTAATTTTGAGCATAGTTTGTCAAAATTGAACATCTCCTCCATGTTAATCATTAATGAACAAAATGAAAATTTGATAATGCATTCAATGTTAGTTGTACAACTTGCTTTTCAACAAGCTTATTGCTAATGTTTTAATTTGAATGGAAATGTATTATTTCCTCAAAAAATATCAAATGGAACATCATACATCTTATGGATATGAATTCATAATTTAAATCAATCCCTTTGATTTGTTGAAATCATCAACATTAATGATTCTTGAGGACTACTCATGATTAATTTTGAACAAACTTTAAACACTCTTCTTTTCTCAAGAAATTATATTTTTTAAAAATAGAATGGTGTGTACTCTTTACTTTTTTTCAACTTCATTTTCATACCATGTAAAAATTAAATTAAATTAAATTACTTTTGGTGTTTATGCTTATAAAATGCATGCATTATATTTAGTTTGAACAAAAAATATATGTGAAACAATGTTTGCTACAAAAAGTTGCTCTCACATTATACCTTCCATTACATTAATGCAAAGAAAACCTATCTTATTGCTAAATTATTAAATTAATTTATAGGAACTAATAACACATATTTTTACAATGGTGGGAAGCCAAACCTAACAAATAAAATAACTAGGTGTGATTAATTATATGCAATTGTGGTTCATTTTATGTTAATTGAATTATGCATAGAATAGGTAATTAATATTTCAGGGTTGATATTGGTGGTTGTTTGTCCTTTTGAATCTCATATTAACATAACAAGTTCAACAATCCAATGTCAAGTATTTAATATATTATTTCCTAGAATTATGGCACAATCATTAAGACATGTACTTTTTCTTTAAAAATGTATTTCATAATATTAATTAGTCATCAATATGTTTTAATAATCTTTGAATTTAATTTTTTTTTGTTTCTTAGGATTAATTACCATTGAACTTGATTACCGACCATGGGACATTGCTTTTAAAGTTGTAATCCTTCAAATAAAAGCTATAAACTGGAAAGAATATATGTTTGTATGTGATTAATACGAATAAAGGTACAAATTGCATTTGTAAAATTGATAAGTTTGACCCATCATTAGAAAATTAACTAAAATGTTGTTAAAAGAAACGACACATTCATTTGTTTACAAACCACACAAAAACCAACTTCATAAACAATGTGCAAAAAAACATGATGCATAACATCATGTGTGTTCAAATATGTTGGTTGGGAATTAAAACACATTGAAGAGGTTGGTATCTTCACTCATGCTAAAACCCCAAAAAATATCAATTTATAATAGGGTCCAAATGAGTTCAAATGTTTTTACTTTTATTTTAAGAACTATAGCATTTTGCTAGAATTGTTTTATAATTTTTTTGAATAGAATATTCTGCAACTTGCTATAAAAAATATTTATAGTGGCCCCAATATGTCACATCTTTTGTGTTATAATTGTTGAATAAATATGAATTTTAAAATGTGTACAAATTTTGTGTTTTGTTTTGAAAAAAAATCAAAATTTCAATCATACCAAAATATGTTTATTATTTTAATTTCTAGTTTCTTGTTTAATAAGTTATTGTTTTGTTTTATATGTCATGTACATTACACTTTGTTTACATGTGGTAGTAAAAGATTTTTGAAATTTTAGAATATAATTTGAATTTCTAAAAATCCCAAATTCCACATCTTTTAAATTGTGAATTCTTTTATAGCTTGGGCAATAGGTTAATTATCATTTAAAAATATATATTATCAAAAAAAATTATTAAGAGAATCCTTAGCAAAACTATCCTTATTTGACATGGTTTTTGTTCAAGCTCAAAATTCCTTAACTAAAAGCAAAACTTAAAATTTAATTAAATAAAATCTGAATTTGAATTTCCCAACATTCATATGAATTAACTAACCCAACTTCCCATGTTTAACATGATTTTCACATGACAATACATAAAATATATGTACAAAATATCTCACACATCAATGATCATAGGGGTTTGACATGACTTTTGACTCATTTGAATTTGTTTTCACCCAATATAACTAGATTATATTAGCTAGGAAATCAATTGTTCATAATTAGTTTTCAATTTGTAGATGTTGGTTCATATGTTTCAAATTGACAAAATATTGACAAAACTTACAATTGAGCCCATTGGACAAAGGAATCATATACACATATACACGAATTCTACCACGTGGATTAAATTGAACAACATGGGAAATAAAATGGATTGATAAAATGGAAGAAATTATGAAATAAAGCTCAAGTGATTAAGAATGATTGTAATCCATATGATTGAACATGGGATGAAATGGATTATACATGAATTTAATATTTGTGGTCAATTTCATTTATGCTTACATCCATCTACATGATTTCACATGTGGATATCTAGATGGCGACACTTGTTCATGTTATCAATTTCATCAATTAGGAAATTTTGAAAGGTGGTGTTAGGCTTTATAAAATTGTCTAACATTTTTCATTTATGTGATAAGTTGATTTGTATTTTCAATTTGATCAATATTCTCTAATTGCGTTAGTGTGCTAAGTTTCATCATATAGTTCATTTCAAATTCATATAGTAGTTAGGTTCATCCATGACAATGTTGTGTCCATACGATTCACATTCATCCATATGATCTAATTAGTCTAGGTCATATGGCATCCAATGTGGTCAATTTTAGTTACACATTGAATGTCATCCATGAGATTTTGTTCTAGTTTCATCTACCCTATGTGTGGCCACAAGATGGTGCTTCAATCCTGAATGCACAACAGTTCCATTGATTGCATACTTAGTAGCTAATAATATTATTTTTTCATGATTATTTTTATCGAAAGAAAAATGGGTTTTCAACAAAAATGGGAGTTTTATTGGAATTTCTTATTTTTCTAGTGTAAATACAAAGAAATTTGCTAATTTTTTGGAATTTTTAGCCAAATTTTCAATATCAAAAAATTGGAAAAAAAAATCCTGTCAAATTTTGTAGGTAAAATTTAAAAGGGGTGGGACTGGTAGAAAAGTCACTTTGGATGGGGAAAGAAAAGGGCAAAGAGCAGAAGAGGGATAAAGGAATTGGTAGAAAGGAAAAAGTGAATGGACCAGGGAGACAAAAAGAAAAAGGGAAAAGAAAAGGTTTAAAGAAATTAGAAAGAAAATAAGAAGAGTTGTAAAGAAATGACATTCAACAACCTAGATGAAGCGTGAGACATGGATGACAACAAACCTCTACAACAAAGATACCAAACAGATGAAATATTATTCGTAGTCAAAATCATGCATCCATGATTCATCATAGTTTATCATACATATGTGTCATGAGGCAAGGCCTACCACCAGAGGAAAAAAAACATAAATTTCTTGTATTGATGGATAAAAAAGCAATACAATTATGAAATCCATCAAAGAGTTGAAATTAATACACATGGAAGAAACTAGCATAGAAAAAATAAAAAAGAATAAATAACATGTGACATCAAAAATTCTAATCATATGGTTGAAATTCATGACAAATATGAATCATATCAAATGATGGAATTGCGTTCATGGATGAAATTTTTCACATGGATGGAATTCAACATATAAATGCAATTATCTATGTGGATGAAATTGAACAATATGGAAAATTTTGCATTTGGATGAAAATGAACATACCGATGATGAAGATAACACATGGATGAAACTCAATGACACAAATATAGTTGACCATATGGTTGAAAATTGATAATACAAATGATCATGACCATCATCCATATGATTGAATTTCATCCATGACCAATAATATCCACATTTTCATGTTTCTTCCATGTCATTATTGTCAACTATGTGTCAATTTCATGTGTAGCTTCATACATTTGCACAATATCATCTATGTTTTCAATTGCATCCATTTGATGATGTTGAGCCATATGGTCCAATTCAATTAAGATGTGTCATAAAGTGGTCTAGAATGGTCTTTCTTCATCCATTAAATCAATTTCATTTGAATCTAAACTTCATCCAATACATTGAATTTCATCTTAATGGCCATATCATTCCAGGTCATCATATTTAGTCACATGAAAAATCTCATCCATGTGATTGAAATTCATTTAGTGAGTTTGATCCACATGTTTCAATTATCATCCAAATGATGAATTTTAGTAGTGTCATGAAGTTCATATTCATCCATATGGTTAGATCCATCTTTAATCAAATTGATCTATTTGGAGGGTGTGATGTGTTGTTAGTTTCATCCAATTTGTCATGTGCATCTATGTAGTTAGTTTCCTATGCATTTTCAATTTCATTGATAATGTCCAAATTCATCCATGCGTATTATTTTATGCACATCTTTTCATTCATCTGTTCAATTAAGTTTCAAAATTCTTCAACCTCATCCATGTTATTAATGTATCCATGTGGTGAATCCTCATCCATATGGTCAAATCTTTCTCTACTATCAATATCATCCATGTTGAAAGTTTCATTTATACATGAAAGTAATGAGATTCATCAATGTCATCCATGTGATCCAATCTCATAGAGATTGATATTGTAGGTGAATGGGATACAAGCAATCTTCCTTGGTGGGTAGCCAATTGCCTCCAATGCTTCACAATTAAGGCACCCCTAATTTGACTAATTTTCAAAAGCCCTGACTAGCAGTTCTCAAGAAAATCAAAGAA
>Ga0209208_10006702_pt1 | contig 15843 bp, 10 predicted proteins | sample S1TSphfallax_3_FD_187694 | JGI IMG/M metagenome (GOLD analysis project Ga0209208, IMG submission 187694) | Host-associated microbial communities from peat moss isolated from Minnesota, USA - S1T2_Fd - Sphagnum fallax MG (SPAdes) (version 2) | ecosystem: Host-associated > Plants > Peat moss >...
AGGAAGGTTGTTTGTTTGTTTTCTATGTTTTGTTTGTCATGTTGAGATATCCCAATGCCCCAAACCATGGCCCTTCTTTCCCCATTGTAGTTGTGGTACCATTGGAAAGCTCATGATGAATAGGGATGCACCAAAATGAGGTTTTAATGTTTTAGACTGGTGTGGCGGCAAGTATGGAAAACTAGCCTTGGTATCAGCCGGGTATCATTTGGGTATAAGCCCTTGAACACCTATGGATGCAAATTGATATCCAGATCCTTACATAGTAGTTATGTGAGATTCAACTCTGAAAACCTTACCCTTTTCATACCTTTTCAAAATGTTGACACATGGGGTGGAGTAAAAGTGTGAAAAAAATGGTCATGGGTATCAGGCTTAGTTGTGAGGAAAGTTTTTGGTGAACCGCAATGACCTTTTGCAATGCATATTAGTTAAATAAAATATATGGGTGTGGTAGCATGGCAATTGAACTGGATTTGAGTTTCTTCAAAAAAATTAGAAAGGGAGTTATTTTTCTTGGTAACTCAAATTTAAATGGATGAGTAAATATTCTCATCTACAAGACTAAGGTGTGTTTTTTTGGGGGCAAATTTTGGCATCATGATGACAAAGAAGAACCCAATGCAAATTGTATGGAGGCCATATGGTCATTGGAACTAGGGAGGATTCTAAAAAACAATGTACTTTACTATTTGACATCTTCCTCTTGTGGATGTTGGATATTTTCTAAAAGTGATAACTCACCTAACATTGGTTTAAACCTATGGTGCAAGAGTTATTGAATATTGAATACTTTTTTCATTGAAAATTTCATGAAATCAAAACTAAAAATGTGTGAGAAATCGGGACACACTCTTGGTATTGTTAAACAGCCCTTGATGAATGACATTTTATGGAGGTGATTTCCTAATTTTTAGACCTCACTTGCAGTAAGAGATATTAAACCCATTGTAACTTAAAATTAGTGTCATCTATTTTTTGTGTGGATGAAGGATACAAACCCTAACCTAAATTGGTGGCTGAATTGATGGTGGCGTGGTACTTCAATGGTGCCAAACATCAACTTTTAATGTGTTTTCTGTTTTTGGTGTGTTTTGTAGTTTTGCAAGTAATGACAAAGGGAGCTTGGTGAGTTAGTTGCAAAGATGGAATGCCATTTCAGCTGCTCAATGAGAACTCTTGAGAAGCTTAATCAATGATGTTTTTGTGAGGAGATTGGTTGAGGAGGATTGTAAGGGCTTTTTGTTGAGAAATAAAAGTTAAGTTGCTAGGATTTCTTAAGGGGATATAAATGTGTTGGATTTGCAGTTTTGGGGGATAACAAATAGAAATAGATTGAGATTGGAGAAAAGGGATTGGAAGAATTCCTAGCATTTAAAAACTTCCATTGTGTTGAATATGTCAAGAAAAATGTTTAGAGATTGGACATGTGTTTTTCATAGGGACAAATACAAGGGAGAGGATGAGCGTGTCTAGGATTTCTGGGTGGTTGTGTGGCAGTTTATACTTGATGTTCTGGGAGAAGTTTGAATTGAATGTGGAACATGTTTTGTCCTAAGAAGAATACCTACTACATTGTGGGAGCTCCAGAGGTTTTGGAACCAAAGGGATTCTAGGGAGTAGAACTAATTACATTCGCAAAGCCTATTTTGAATCTTTGTTCAATTTTTGAAACAGAACCATGCTTAAGTGATAAAATTAGTCTTTGTGGGATTATGTTGTTGGGTATGATCTACATTCTCACATAAAACAACCTATTGACCCTAGAGAGGATATCAAAATGAACAACTAAACCCTTGTGGTCCATAGCATTTGAACGTTTGAATTTAAGTGTTTGTAAGAATCTTGAGGAAGGAACAGTGTTTGAAGTTGACTCATTCCATTTCAATAAAAGTTGTAAAGATATTGAAGTTGACTCATTCCATTTCAGTAAAAGTTGTAGAGATATTGAAAATGATTCATTCCATTTCAGTAAAAGTTGTAGAGATATTGAAGCTTACTCATTCCATTTCAGTAAAAGTTGTAGAGATATTGAAAATGATTCATTCCATTTCAGTAAAAGTTGTAGAGATATTGAAGCTTACTCATTCCATTTCAGTAAAAGTTGTAGATATATTCTGCACTCTATTGTTTTTTGGCAACCAGGGATGTGTGCACTGTAGAATGCATCCCCCTTTCTTTTTGGTGACACCACCACCCCACTTTTTTGAAATCCACCATGTTGCCAAGTTTATGAAGTTCAAAAATAAATTTTAAAAAAAGTAAATAGAAATGAAAATGAAAATATTGAATAAAATTTAAAATTTGGTTCTCATTCTTCAAATTTATTTTAATAGCATAAGGAACTTGTCAACATTTCCAACAAATTCCTTTCAATTTATGGGCCTGCAATAATTACTTGTACCAGCACCCACCAACACACCAAGACAAAAAACACACAAAGGTGCACAATTAAATGAATGAAACATTGAAACCTAAATACATTATATCAAAATGCAAAATCCTAATCATAAGTTTTATAAATAGTGGATAGGAAATCAATTCTCATACCTTCAAGCTAGAGGCCATCACATGTTAAATCAATTTTTTGAAGCCCAAGCAACTTTGATTATACACAACAAACACCTAAAGGTTGGAACAACACACATGAAATTGGTGGTTGGCCATTGGAGCTTCCACCTCTTTTAATTGATGATTAGCCATTGGAGCTTCCATATTCTAATCATTAACATATTTGTTCCACACTTTAGGGTGGAAACTCAAACAAGACTCAAGGTTGCAATCACTATAATATGTACCAATGTAAATATAACCATTGCTTAATATTTCATAATTTAAGTTTGTGTTGAAAATTTTGAATTCACTTATATAACAATATGTTCAAAGTATATGGTGAAAACATGTGAAGAAATTTCAAATCATTCTAATGAATAAAAATACAAAAAAAACTTTTTAAATGGTTGTAACTAATATTTTAATTGCTTTGAAGACTCAAAATGACTTGGAAAGATTTTTAAATGACATGTATATATAAAATAAGTTAAATATTTAATAATAATAATGATGATGATGATGAAATATATTAATATGAAAATATTCCAAATTAAACAATCATTTAAGGGGGCATATTTTGTTCATTATGTTACATTTGGACCTTTAAGCAACTTGTAAACTATACTACAGAGCAAGGCAACAATGATAACAAAAGAAAAAGAAAAAATGGTAGTGACATTGAATTGATTAAAGGGAATAGTGACAAGAGGGGGTTTCAATTGTTACAAGTCAAAGAAGTGGTGAACACAATTGCCATGGGGATGAATGTGACACCTTTTACATGATGATCGAATTATGACGTCCAAGACCTAAAGGCCTTTGCAAAAGTGGGCACAATAGGATCAACTCACGATTGTTGATGTGGCCCTTGTTACATCAACAATTGTTGAAAGTAGGTAATTTCAATCTAATTTGATGGCCCAAAATAACCTTAGGAGGTAGAAGACTTGTATTCAAAGATGCAAAAATGTTAAAATTTTCCTTGAAATAAAACTTGTTGTGACATTTAAACTTTGGGCATGCTTATGAAATAAACTATCACAATGTCAATTGATGCATTTTACATCACCCATAAAAAACAAGACTTTTTTTTATGGGGGCATACAATATGTCTTAGGAAACATGAAAAACTATTAGGTCTTGTTTTCCCTTTTGATTCATTAATTCTAATGTTAAATTGACCATTGAACACCCTTGTTAACAAACCTTGTCAATTTCCTAGACCTAACCATTGTTAATTCAATTAAGCAAGTAGGGTTTGGTTGTTTTGAGTCCAACTTAGCCCATGGCCTCTCAATTTTAAGTGTAATATGAAATTAAGTCAATCTTTTTGGCACAATTGAACATTTTGAGACACACTATACCTTTGGGCAAAATTTTGGCATGAAATTAATGTTCATGTGACCCTTTCTTGACCAAATGTTATTGGTGCAACAATCATTTTTTTTCAAGCTAACTATGATTGCCAATTGCCATTCAATTATGGAGCCTCTTTTCTATCGTAATCCTTCCATTAAACTTTGGTGCAACTTGGCCAACAACCGATTTCTCTCATGTTGTGTATATGAAAGGTTGTAATTCATTGAATTGTCAATGGCCATCGAACTTATGGGCATCATCAAATATGAAAGATGTTTTTCAAATTTGAGTTTCATAAAAAGCAAACTTAAAAAGCTTTTAAAACCTTGGACATGCTTCTTTTTTCTATAAGGACTTTGGAGCAATGTTGCAAAGTCTTGACATGGAATAGAGGTGTTCAAGTAATAAAATACCTCCATTCTTTGACTATTTGCATTTTTGCATTTTCTGTTGTTGATGTGTTTTTTAACACAAATTTTACATTGTTTGAATCATTCCATTCATTTATTAAGCGCATCTCCATTGCCACTGCACTAATTATCCCACTATTAATTAATTATTGACATTCCTACCAACCTTCTAAAATTGGCCATTACCAAAAATAATTATCAACCGCACCCATCACTTGCAAATCTTCATATTAAATGAATAATGTGGGATAATGCCTTGCATTGGTGATGCCCAATTGGGTTGTGTGTCAAACTTATGCTTCTCTTTGTGCTCTCTTGTTTATCTGTAATTGGGTTGTAACACATTGTAGCACACAAATTATGCACTTGGAGCTCTTGAATATTGTTTTGTGCAGTGCAAGGATGCATGTGGGCACTTAGGCATTTCTTCCATCCAAAAATGCATAGTAGCCTTGTGAATGTTAGCATATGGCTTTATAATAGATGCCACTAATGAATATTGTTGTTTGGCATAAACCACCACCACAAAATGCTTCAAGCATTTTATTAAAGCAAATCATAAGATTTTTGAACTATTATTTGCGAGAACCATTACATATTGATTTGGAGAAGCAACTCATAATCAATGCAAACAATGATTTCCTTGGGATGCTTGCATCACTAGATTGTATGCATTATAGATGGAAAAAAATCCACGTTCCATGGAATAAAAAAAATTCTATTATTTAAAAAACAATTGTTGCTCAATCATTGTGGATATGGCATGTTCATTTCGGGTTACATGGATGCAACAATAATTTGAATGTGCTTGACCAATCTCCTTTGGTTGCAAGTTTCTTGCAAGGTTTAGAGAATGATGTCAACTTCATAATGAATCAAAGGGCTATGAATGTTTCTATTTACTTATTGATGGGATTTATCCAAGGTGGTTGATCTTTGTTCAAATGATCCATGAATTGCAAGGAAAGAAGTGGTAACATTTTACAAAATGTTAAGAAAGCACATCGAAGGATGTCAAATATTGTTTTGGGGTTCTCCAAGCTAGATTTCAAGTTATTGTAAATCCCAATAAACAATGGTATAGTTAGGTGATAACAAATGGGTTGAAACATATTCAAAGGAGCTACAAAGGGCATTGGATGTTAAATTATATCATATATATATATGTCATTTGAAACCATGGTAATCATAACACATTATCTTTTTTTAACACACACGAATGTCAAGAAACTCAAATTAAAATCCATTTGATCAAATATTAGGTTTTAGTTTAATTAAGGACTTTTGATGTGAATTTTTTTATCAGTTTAAATGACATTTTTACAAAGGAATGTCAAAAGACTCATATAATAAATGTAATTTGATGGTAAAAAATATGAAATGATAATAACCTATTAGACACACTAAAAAAAATTCACAATTTAAAAATTGTGGAATTCTACAATTTGGAAAAATACTCGCATTTAAAGTTTTCACAAATGGCACAAATGCCATACAAGTTGTTCATGCCCACTTTAAATTCATAAACAACTTCATTGAACATTTGTGAACATTTAAAAGGCAACAACTTGCATTGAAAAAAATTATTCTTTTTTACAAGCTTGAGTGCCTCTAGGTTTGAATGTCCATCTTAATGCAACATCTATTGTTTCTTCTATTCGTGTGGTCTATGTATAGGGTTCAAAATTGTGGCAATGAATGTTTGGGGTGGTTAGAGTTGTGACCAAAACTCGTGTCTTTATCTTCAAGTGCAATCAAAGTTTTTGGAAATTTGCACACCTTCATAACTTTAAAATAGTTTCATGCCTCCTCTAAGACTAGTTGATATTCGTGCATGGTGAACAATGTCATGGTTGTTTGTTCCTCTAGGATGGTGATTTTCCTCAAGGTTGTAGAAGCCATGCTTGTCGTTACATGCATTGGAGCTTTAATAACAATTTTTTTGAACTTGTTCATTTTATTGGGCTCTTTAGTAGGTTTCAAGTCTTGAAGCCTTTTTTGTGTGTTCTCTAAAGAACTTGGATTTTCTAACTCATGAAGTGTTTCTACTTCACTCCCTTCTACATATTTTGAATTTTTAAGGTTTCACAAGTGGTGTCTTGCACACATCTTTTGACATGTCTACCCACCACATTGTGTTTTTGGAAAGGAGCTAATAATGTATAAAAATGAAAGACTAATGCTTTGGGTGTTTGGTTTTGTAAAACTCTAATGACTTTTATAATGTGTTTTCTTAGAATGTGCGAAAATCATTAAAAAAAATGATAGACCCATGGCAACCCACAAACTTGGAAACTTTGTGTTTAATCACCCCCCATTTTGTTTTCAATTTTCTTATTGGTTATTTTACAAATGTTGAAGTTTGATTATTGTAATGTTGCTACACCATGTCCCAAAATGTTGTTGATTTTTGTCCATTGTTTAGTCATAAGGTCCTACAGAATGTGGAGATAGGATTTGCAAAGCTGACAATTTTATTCAACAACAAAGTTTTTCCTTTTTTTAACTTTGTATTTGATGTCACAAGAGGTATGGTGCATGAAATGTGCCAAGCTCTAAAGGTTTGATGGATGCACTGACAAATTTGTGTGATGCCATGGCTTCTTCCTTATCATGTCAAAAATGGTTAAATATTAGGTTTGGAAAACTTTAATATCTTATGCAAAAGTGCCAACAAAAACACAAAAATATTATAGGGTCATAAAACTTTATTTTGGGTGGAAACATTGGCGGGGTTCTAATTTTCAAGTTTAGTATTCTCACATGAAAGTTTACCATCAGGCAGGTTTTTATTGTGCTCCCATGGACATGCCCTAAATTGATTGGTATGAGGTATGTGCATGTAAACAATTCCATTTTTTTGCAACTTGAACTTCATTACAAATTACTCAATATTGGGGGTTTTTTTTTTGTAAGCAACATCCTCCTACAATGAGTAGGATCTTCTAGACTTGGATGCAATTTCCTTCATTTATTTTACATGTAGTTAGTTGTTTTCTACTAATTTTTTCATGTGATTGCCATTTTTTCCACATTGAATTCAAGTTGTTTGATAACTTTTCTACATGGAATTACATATGGTTGCCATTTTATTTACATTGATTGTAGGTGATTATTATTTTGTATACATAGAATTCCATGCAATTGCCTTTTCAATTTGATTTTGGAATTTTTTTAAAACACTACTTGAACATACAAAGTCCCTTGATCACCCTAATTTTTTTGGGGTTGCCAATTTCACATAGTTGAATTGCCTACAAGTAGTCACATGTGTCATTTGCCAATTTTGAATAAAAGAAACACTTTGGTCACAACTAATGTTGGTAAGGTTGAGATTTTTTAAAGGAATCATGGGGGCATGGTCTCGTGTTTTAAAAAAAAATTGATTAATTGGTTATGGGTTTAGAAAGTATTCTCAAAAACTAAAACTCATTGGTTCCAAGGTCAAGTCTCATTTTTTAAATTGTCAATTCCAAGTCAACAATTCTACATTTTATGAGGCCTCTTACTTCTAGGTTCAAGGTAGGGTCAATTTAAAACCTTGTTGTGGTGTTTGGTAACACTCAAAAGGAAATCCCCTTCCCCTCCCCCAAAAAAAAAAAAACCCCCCAAATTTCCAAGAATAACAAAAACAAATGTCACGTGACAATCACAAAAAGTTCATGTTGGAATGTTGAAAAGAGAAGAAAAGAAGAAGGATGTCAATTGACACAAAAAATAGTTTGTTTGATATGCATAGATTACCTTGTAAATAAAATATCAAATTTTAAATTGTGGGTGATTTGGTTATGGGTGCCTAACTACTTTCTACCAATTTTTGTATGGCTCACTTGTCATATTTAGTGATGGCATAATGAATCTTGAGGGGAAGAATGATTGTTGAAGTAATGATCTAGTATCAAAACAAGTAGCCAACTTTGCAAGGGAAGATATCTTGGAATTCATGGAGAGATTCAAAGTTTAAAAGTATGAGTGAAAGAATAAGTCCATGATGTGTAAAGACATGAAATACTTATTTATTGTGGGAGGAGCACAAAGTGGCAGGCAATACATGAATTAGCCTAACTAAATCTTATGGCTCTAAACTTAAACCTAAATTCTACCTAAATAACCTATACCTACAACTAAGACCCTGACCCCTACAAAAGTACTTCAAGACCCATTGGGGTAGGTCTTTTGCTGGATCAAGCTGACCTCAAGTTCTCTTGGGTCAGGCCCTTGGGTTGGGTTCTTGGGGGTACTCCTGCCCCCCATGTGGGTCTTGCAGCCTGTCTGCCCATTGGGTCAAGTACCTAGAACTAGCCAACACTGGTCACAATTTATAAAGGTGGGCAAAAGGGAAGCTCCACCATGATTCTATTTTGGGCCATGTCCAATGTTCCAATATGATGGGCAAAACCAAGTGACTCCTTTCAACAAGGGGTGTGTCACATTGTGGCCTTTTCATCTAATCAATGAAGGAAGGTAGTTTGTTTTGTTTTGTAGTTATGAGATCCACCCAACTGGGATGCTTCAGATTGTGTTCTTCGTGTCTTTGGAAAGCTCTCGACGACGCAGGGTGCATGGGCTTGGTTCCATGGCGTTTGGACTTGCAGTGCAAAAGTTCTTGAATATTAAAGTACTGGGCTAAATTGGCTTTTGGCCCAGTATTTTCTGCATCTGTAGCATTTCAAGCATGACCTAATTTCACATGGAAATTAGGTCTGAGTCTCTAATGGTGCATTCACACTTGATGTTTAAATCAATGTTAATTGAAAATCTAGGTGGCATCCTAGGTGGCACTCAATGTTAAATGGGCCATAGCTTAATGTTAAGTGAATGTTAGTTTAACATAAAATCTTCACCATAAATAAAGTTTAAGTCTTAAAATGACTAGTATGGTGTTAAGGAACTCAACACTAGAGTCCCTAAAACCGTGTGTGAATGATGCACCTTAAGTGAAATATGTAGTAACTAGTAAAGGTGTGTTCACACTTGGTGTTAAGGACTCTAGTGCTGAGTCCCCTAACATCATCATGATAGTCATTTAGAACTTAAAACTAGTTACCATGAAAATTTTATGTTAAGCTAACATTCATTTAAGTTTAAGCGTTTAACATTGCGTGCCATGTAGGATGCCACCTAGATTTTCATTTAATAGCACTCACTTACCATCAAGTGTGAATGCACCATAAGTAGCCTCTAGTTGAAGGGAGAGCATCAATTTTCTTTGAAGGAAGTACACTAATATTAAGCAGGTTCTCCATAAGGGCCTTCAAAACTAATGAATCACACAAAGTGTACAACTTTCTTGCAATTCAAGTTTTATAACTTATCATTGTTTGTTCTCTCCAGAAAAGAGCTACTTGTTGGTCCCCATGAAAGCTTGTTCCTTCTGTTTTAACCCTGACTAGATCAACTTCACCTACCTAGGGTTTAGGGTTTAGGGTACAATAAGCTTTTAGCAGAACATAATGGGGAAGGTTCAAAAGGAGAAGGTAGCCAGGGTCCCAAAATGATGTTTGCATTTATGCTTGTGCAGTCTACCTACTAGATGATACCATAATAATAGATAGTACCATGGCAGGTTCAATGTTTCTATATATATATAGATATATCTTATTTTGAATAATCCATGTCTTTAACTAGAATATTTCAGAAATATTCCAATTTGTTATCTATATTCAATCAGATTTTTTTTTTCTTTGAATAATAATATTTTCCAAAAATAATCTTCATTTCTGAAAATAATACAATTAGTGTCAAAGCAAGCTGCCAAGTAGTGTTTTTGGTTTCCCACAAATTTTGTCTATTTTTCAACCAGAAAAACTAATTTTGCTATTTTTTTTCTGAGAAATTATTCAAAAAAATTATATTGAAAATTTGAAAAAGAAAAGAAAATAAAAAACCCCTTTGATGCCAAGGTACTACAGTATAATAACAAGCAAATATATGTCGAGAATTGAGATGTGACATTTTTAGATTTATATATATTTATTTTATTTAATTTTTTAATTTTTTGGAATTTAGATTTGCTAATTTAAAATAATTAATTGCTAGATTGCATTCTACATTTACATTTCCAGTAGATGGCACAAAATATAGAAGGATGCTTAAAAAAAATTTACTGTTATAACAACCAGATTTGTCTTAATCCTATTATGGGTGATCACTACTTCAGCTATATCACAAAATTGGAAAAATAAAAATAAAAAATAGAAACTATAGGATGGATGGATGGATGAATGATGGATGATCCCAGTCTGAATTTGCACTCATGTACTACTAGTGCTCTCAATGAGTGTGAAGGTCCCAAAAATCTTGATGAAATCACTTGTCATCAAGTTTGTCCTTGACAAAATCCTTCTAGGGATTTTGAAGGTTTGGCTAAAATATTGCAATGTTCCTGATTGAATACATAATAGACAAACAAATAAGACGTTTTCATGTTTCTTTTCCTTGCTTGCATGTTACACGTCCAACATAGTGTTAAATGTTTCCCTAACCCCACTCGTAAACATGAAAAATTTGACTACTGCAGCCTAAGGTTAGTTTTTCACATTCACACAAAAAGAATAATTATATTTTTAAATAAATTGATTTTTTTTTAAGATTTGAAATTATTATTATTATTATTTCCATGATCTACTATGATATTTTCATTTGAATAATGAAATTATTTAGAGTGTAACTTTATCATAATTATGATGATTTTCAACATGTCAACTTCATATTTTCACACAAATTCATTTCATTATTTTAGGATTATTTAATGACGAAATTGATGGGTAAGGTATATAAGGTGAGAGGCTATTTAAATTTCCCAACCTAGTCCAATCATTGTGTTTAGGCCAATTAAAAATGGTCACTTGTTTTGATGGGGGTTTTGGAGATTGTTGTATCGTGTAAAAATTTATAGCTTCAAATTTCAAACCTTTTTTCACAATATTTGAAAGTTGTATTCCTCCAAAATATAATGTATGTTTTACTTGTGAAATTTCCATGGACTTGCTTTTAGTGCGTCTCCATTATTAGAACAATTAAACAATTGACATTTGTAATGTGGATTAAAATGATGGCTAGTCCTTATAATGTTTCTTCTTGCAATTTGCTTATAATTATGGAGTTATTGCTCTAACATTTGATTCATAGTTTAACAATGATTAACGACAACAAAGAAGACCAATTTGCCTTTGATCTAATAGTATAGGCAAATGTTGAGGTCAAGAATAAACAACGCAATGGAGGTTATAGGCCAAGGTGATGAGGAAACATAGGAAGAATTTAAGAGCTAGGAGATTTATGAATCTAACACAATTACCTTGTATATTGTCTTGTTTATGACAATCAACTATTTCACAAAAATTATAGAATGTGTTGTTTCCTTGTATGCAATCATGATTCTTATTTTGTCTAAAATCATGATGATTATATGATAAATTGTTGGTATAACTACATTGCAAAAATGCATAATGGTGATTTAGATGATCGTTGATGGGCTAACAACAAATGCATTGGACAAGTTTTGTAGGTTACCATAATCCATGACCATGGAGAGTTCAAAACATTTTGTGAAAACCATTTGGGAGCTTTTCAAACAACTTACTTGTGGCAACACACATGCACTAATTTGGAACAATAGATGGAAATCAAAACAACAAGAAGGTTTCCCAGGATGTTTGCCTTGATTACATTCACTACCATTGAAAAAATCATCATGTAGCATGGTAAGGCCAATTCATTAATGAAGACAAAAACAAATCTATTATCTTAAAGGATGTTGTAAATTAAAGGCATTGGATATGACATTGCATTTTGGTCTTCCTTGATTTAACAATGATACTAATGTTTTGCCCATTAGAGTGGACATTGCCCACCAAATAATTTATAGCTTTCAATATCATAGTTATGAAATATATAAAAATGTTTGTTGTTCCTATTGTTATTTTCATGTTATCTATTGTTACCATCATTGCCCATGTTCACACGTCTTCACACTCTTGTAACTTGCAAGGGTAGATGATGGTCAATGTATATTGTGTGAGAATAAAGGTAGATCAATAAAGATTTGTTTTCTTGAGTTTATTAATCAAATATTGTGTAATGCAAGGGTGAGGTTCATAAAGCAAGTTGATAAAATGGCTAACATTACAATTTACCGTGCTATGAACATTTACAACAAACCGGGGAAATGTTTTTATACCACAACCACATGATTTCATAATCTTTATTGCAACCCTTCCTTTGAGGTTGCAACAATAAGCAAGAACACACATGGACCCAAATAAAAATAAAGTGAATGCATGACTTCAAATGAATCAATTTTTATTGGGGCTTCAAACAAAGCACCATAATGTCAATAAAGGTATTGATCGACCTTTGTTTTAAATAGGGGAAAATATCACAACCCTAACTTGGGCACATGATCAAATCCCAAGATGGGGAACAAAGTGCCTTTCCCATGACAAAAAGGAGTGAAATGCTTCCAAGTGGGTGGGCCAAATGGTATATTTGAATAGTATCACACTTTACATTGTTAAAATTTCCATGTTTATGGACGGGGATTCTAAGATAAATAACACTTTATGTTGGATGTGGCAAACATCAATAGAGGCCCCTATAGGAGGGGGTGGAGATAATCCTATTGTTTGGATGGTGGAATCATTAAGGGAATTAATGTCTTTGACTAAATGAAGGTGTAATGTATCTAACAACATTGTTATGTTGATTTAGATTGTGCTTCAAGTGCAACCTGACAATCTTTCTCAAGCTTGTGTTATACAACCTATGCATCTATTTTATTTTAATTAAACTTATTTTTTGAAGGATTGTCCACACCTTGTGTTGTGAAATGTTAAATAACATTACTAATATTTAATCATGACATCATGTGATTATTTAACATATCAAATGTTAGCTATTATTATGGATGTTATTCAACATTGTCATGTCCATTCACAATTGATGTCACAATTGTCATGACTTATGATGGTAAAAATAAACATTAATATATTACTAGGAAATGTTCATAACATCTTTTTCATGTTATGTCTCTTCCCTATCTTTTGTGCCTCCCTTTCCTTGCCATTTCTTTCTTTACATGCGTTTGCAATTGTGTTTTTTTTTAACATTTATGTTTCAAAATTAGAAAATGACATTGTGATGATTTTTTTTCCCCCTAGAAAAAATATTGACAACCCAATTGCTTCATCACCTTCATCAAGTACACATATAGTTTCTTCATTTTTCTTGGGGTTTTTTTATTAAAAATAATAATCTTATCAAATGAAAATGAACCAAAGGATAAGTTGATTGTTGCATTAAGAGTGGAAATTTTACAAATGAAGTTTTTATAAGATTTTATCTCTTATAACAAAACCATGAATTATTGTCAATGTGACATTTCCTCAAGGGATAATATTATACATCACCAATATATATGCTTTAAACCTTGATTCTTGTGCTAATTGAAAAACTAGACATATACATTGCCCTTTCGCTTTATTTGGATGTGAACATTGTATCTAGTAAATTGATTGACAAAATTGACATGCATTGAAGGTGTAAGGATCATTTGTGGTCTAATTATATTTTCAAAACATTCTTCAACATTATCATTTCAAATTTGGACAAATTAACTTTTCTTGGGCTTAAATTTGAATAATCATTTTATGGTAGTTGGTGATGAAGAACAAAAACATTGTCACCACTTTTTGAAGCATATCAAATAAATTGAAAAAAAATTCTAACATGTTTTGTTCTAAATGTTCATCCACACATAAGGTGAAGGTTTAAATAAAATATAGGGACTAACATTGTTAAATTACCCCTATTCAATCTTTTCCCAAACAATTACCAAATTTGTAATTTAATAATTTCACTTATGTGTTTACACCTAATGTTAGGTCAACTTGATTAAGTTTAAGAATTTTAAATATATTCCATTATTTCCATACATGGACCTAGTGTTATCACAATGTTTGTCAATAATTCATCATTTTTATGATGAGTCTTGTCTTCCAATGTCATAATCATATTCAATTTTTTTAATCATTGTGATTGGTGTCCACTTTGATTTTTATGACTTGTTTTGTTGTTCATTTGATTTTTATGTTTTTTTGGCACCATGTTTGTTTTCAAGTTGCACATCATGGCTAATCATGAGGATATTGCCTTCTTGATAAAACTCATGTTATTATTTTGAACATCATAAATGGTTTATACTACAATAAATATTCCATTTTTTCTTGCAAAATTTGATTTATATATTTTTTTGTTGCAACTAACATGTAGTTTTTTTACAATTCAAAAACAATTCGTCATAACCATAAAGTAGCTTCTATCCTAGGGATCTTAATAATATTCAAAATAAAAAAATGGGTTAAACCAAAAAGGATTGTATAATTTGTATACAATTTGATGAATATTGGCTCAAAACTTTTCACATGACCAAGTTCATATAATGTTCAATGTGGTTAATCAATTGATGCATTTGAATAAAAAAACAAGATATAAGATATGGGTTTACATTGGTTGTGGAAGTTTGTGTAATCTATGCCATATACATATTATGCACAAGGTGCAAAACATGTTAAGATGCAATGAACTTTTTGATACAAGTAGATCCATGGTTTTCTTTATCATTCGAAAGGTGATAAAATAATAATTGGTTTTCCAAATATGATTATGTGGTTCACTGGTAAAAAAATGGAAGTAATCATGTCTAGAGATATAAGAGCTTTTATGGTCTTTCAAACATCCAAAAGGCCATAGATGGAATTCATTTTCCAATAGTTAAACCATTAAGTCCATTCAATCAAGATTATTGATGTCAAAAAAGTTGCCAATATAATGTGGTTTGTTGAAATATATTTAACAACATTCGTGGGGTGAAGTTTCACCAAATCTCAACCTAAAAGATAAGATTGGAACCTATACAAAGAATTTTTCATGAAAAATGTAACCCAAATTTGCCAGATTTTTAATTTTTTCTCTCCAAATCACTAGATTATATAATAAGTTATAGAAGGTAGCCAAGAATTTTGTTTATTTATTTTTCATATTTAATATGCAACCAAATTTGGTTAAATTGTCATATGGCTGATTGTTATTTGAGCTAAATCACAAAATTGAAAATAAAAACTTGGCACTTATTGATAGAAATCAATTTCTTGACCTTTAGATTACATCTATCTTTAAAAACATGAAGACTTGTCCTTTGAGTACATCCTTCCAATAATGTGCATGTAAATTCATACATTGTTTGAACCTTTTTTTTTTTTTCACATGTTAATTTTGGTGTCTTTCATTTTAAACTATTCAACATGTTTTAAAAATATTTTCTTTCACTAGGGAAAAATGCTCTTGAATTTTGACGTTTGTCATTTGAGTCTTATCTATGGATGCCACAAATCATTTCATTACATTTTGACAATAGTAGGAAATGTGGTTCAATTCATCACATATGTCATTGGGTTTTTCAATGAAAGAAGATTCATTTTGATGCATTGGAATCAATCCCCCACTTACAAAGATTGGGGAT
>Ga0209208_10006703_pt1 | contig 15842 bp, 11 predicted proteins | sample S1TSphfallax_3_FD_187694 | JGI IMG/M metagenome (GOLD analysis project Ga0209208, IMG submission 187694) | Host-associated microbial communities from peat moss isolated from Minnesota, USA - S1T2_Fd - Sphagnum fallax MG (SPAdes) (version 2) | ecosystem: Host-associated > Plants > Peat moss >...
AATCATTTTTTTGAATCACATAAGAAAGTTTTTACTATTTTACATCCAATTACAATGCATGGGTGAACCTACTCTTACAATGACACTCTAGTGATTTGTGTCTTACAAAGGGACTACGACTTTCACATTCATTAGAACTCAATATTTTCTTTCTCTCAAAGTAGACAACATTATATCCTTAAACTCTCTTGTTTCTTTTGATTAGTTCTTGAAAATATCCCAAAGATGAAAGATAGGTGATGTATCTCCCTCTATGATATGTGAAAGTGAGAGAATCAAAGCCTAATGAAGTCCATAACATTTGTAGTCAAGTACCTTGTAATGTTGTCAAGTAAGATAATATCATCATCAATTTTCAACATTTCAAATAATTGCCTAAGAGGAGGTAGAAGGAAAGAGTTACATCAAGTTGTTCCCTCCTATGCTAACAATTAAGTTTTCCACCACTTTCACCAACTTGCAAAATAAGTAAACAATGATCTTATGAGTTCAACATGAAAGAATTTACAATATTGATTAGTCCATTTGACAACACAATTAATTTTCAAAAAGCATACTTATGTTTTTCGACCCTTTTTGGTGCATTTTTCCCAAGTCCTTCACTTACATCCACATAAGATGTAACCTTAGGGGATGACTCTTTTCCCCTTGGGAGGAGTTGTCATTGAGGTTAGGATGAATCTCATGGGACTACGTGAAGTTGTTGCAAAGGGTGTAGTCCTAGAGCCAATGCCAGGGTATTCGTAAATGGATGAAAGGGACCCAACAAAATATGTGCAAGCATTGGGTAGCAAGGCTTGGATTCTTGATGTATGGGATTGCAATAGAACAACATTGTAGAGTTTACAATCCCACATAAAATTGTCCTAAAAATGAACATGAAATAAATCTTGTGGTTGAAATGGTTTGATGTCATTCAAACCTAAAGATTCAATTCCATCCAACCTACATTCACTTGGATTGACTTGATTGTTAAAGTTCAATCCTATGTCTTTATTAGGTCCATTGTGTACAATCTTTTCAAGCTTTGTTGGAAAAAACACCTTCTTGCAATGTGTTGTTTTTGTTAAACATACAAACATGTTGGGAAACTTAGTGGTTGACATGTAAACAAAGTTACTAATAGATATACAAATAGACAAACAAACAAAGATGAAAAATTTAAATATAAGGTAGTCATACCTATATTTGTAATGTTTTCAATTGGTGGAATTACAATAGTCACCTTTCCATTATTGTGTACAAGTTCATCTTCTTCATGTTTTCTAGCATTATTTATGGTCCTAATTATGAAATTTCTAGTGTTTTGTTTGGGTTTATTTGCATTGCTTAATTTGACCAGCAACACACGTTATTAACAATCCTTAAGTTTTGGTAAAGTTGTTTTGCATTTGGTCAATCTTTTAAACAAGACATTTTCTTGCTCCAAGTCAAAATTCCTGACAAACAACCAACCTACATCTATATTTGAGTTCTCAAGAGCATACATGATTCACAATATGAACATAGCTACATTTCAATGTAATTCACTCAATGTTTTTTTTGGCACATAAATGAATCAAGGTTTTTAGTGAATGGAATTGAAAGTTGTTATACCTCATTGAAGAGTTGTTGCCGATCTTCAATTGAGGTAGCATAACACCACATCTTTTCAAACTCTTTCAACTTTCTTGCATTATGTATATTACAATTTCTCTATGAATAATCTTGAACAAAATCCTTTTTATAATTGGATGTTGTAGATCACGATTAATCCTAGGAGCCCCAACAACTCTTGCAAACACCTAGAGACATCTTCAATGTTTTGATGCATTTTGGTGAATCACACAAACATGTAGACAATGAGATTTCTTGAGCTATTATAAAATAATGTAAGATGATATGTTGGGTTATCAAACCATAAAGGGGATGAACGAATGGATGGAATTTCCCAAATGATGATTTGTAGAACATTTTGAATGTTCCCATTATGTGTGGGCATGAAAAGCGATTTTGTTTCCTTTTCCAACTCTGTTAGTATTTTTTATAATTCATCCCATGTATGGATCCATGGACATTAAGGACCCAACTTTAAAGGATGCCATTTCAATACATTAGATAACAATGACTAGCCACATTTTGTTTTTTCTTCAATGGCCTTAACATGCATGCCAAATTTTTACAATTGCCATAAAACTTTTTTTTTTTTTCCTTTTCTTTTTGAAGGTCTCCAAAGCCTTTTTTTTCTTTGCCTCATACTCCTTTAATTTCAAATATTACATACAATCTTTCCAACATTTGATCTTTCAAAATCATTGCACAATGTTTTATCCACCCCCTTCAGATATCCATGCATTCAAAGATTTTTAACAATATCTGAAATTTGAATAGTCGTATTAATTCTTTCATTATCTTACATGAAAATTAAATGGTCAATTAGAACATTGAAAAATACATATGTTGAACAATATAGATATTAGTAATTGTAAATAAGGAAACATTAGTATGTGGAGGATAGAAATACCATTGCCCAAATGTGACAACAAGGGTGCTATTTACTTAACGACCTTTGTTTCCATCTTCACAAGGAGAACCATATATTTAGGTTTTCAAAACTTTCTTATTCATGACATTGTCCATCTTCAATAGTACAAGCATTCATCTATATTTCATTGGAGTAGCTTGAATTAATTCACATGAACTTTCTATGGTGAAAGTTATTGCAACTTAGATTGTGCCCAATTCTTTTGCTATGTTGACTTATGTTACATCCCTATGTGACAAAGTAATGCGAGTAGGAAGCAAGTTACTTGCTTTGGATTGTGAACCTAATAATCCCAAACATGGTGCATTCGAATTGTTTTGCTTAGCCAAACCTTGTTCCTTCTCTTATGTAACCACATGGACAACACCATTATTCTTTGAAATTGAAAGTTTAAGCACACTCACATGCTTATTGTTGACTTGATCTAGAGTTAGGAAAAAATCATTAATGTTGCTTAAGTCATAGACCTTTTTTTCCTAATTAAAAAGTTTTGGCCATTGAGACCATGGCATAACAAAAACTTCCCCATGTCATTTACTTGGTGCATCCTTTTTGTTCATAAAATTAGTTTCACCATCATTGGCACATTTTAATCTACATGGATTTCCTTGGATTTGTTTGTATCCCAAACTTGGAGTATGTCTTCAACATGTTTTCCCCCTTATTTTCAAAGGGTTAATTCATCATCTTGTGATATCAAGGGGCATTCTTGTTTTTCATACATTTCTTGTAGAATTTACATTAGGGTAGATCAATTATTATAGATCATGTTGAATTATTTGTAATTGAAGTGAATTATCAATGCAAGTTTTGCATATTCCTCAAAATAAAAGCCTACAAATGGATGCATACTCTACATCATAATGGACAAGTGTAGACTCTATTCTTGCTTTTCGGTCCTCCCAAACTTAAAATTGATAATGTCGTCAAATATAGATACAGTGCATCTTTTTGTTTTTAAAAATTTATGTTAATAAAATTTGAAATTTAGTCAAATAAACTTTCTTTAATGGTGGCTAACTTGAATACTTCAAATCCATTTTCAATTGTTAAACTCCATTCATTTCTAAACCCAAAAATTAAAATGAATTGCTAAAAATGAATGTTGTTAGTGGAAATATGACCACATGAAAATATGTTGTTACTTTAGGCTTTTCATTTTCACCTATTTCCATGGTTATGAATGAATAGATATATTTAGAAGTTTTGAGCTTTTTTTCAAAATTGTGATTTAATCCAATCCAAACTACAATTGAAAGATAATCCAATAGTATGGGTATAAAAATTTATAGATCTCTTTACATAACACCAACAAATCCATACACATGCAAAAGAAGATACCTTAACCTAAAGAATAAAGAAAAGAAAACCATCAATTGGGGGGTAGTTTGATAACAAAGGACCATATGTGCATGTTAGACATTCAACATGTATTATTTTGATCCCAACCATAACATAAGGTTTTGAATCTAATTACAATTGCACAATTGAAACTCAAATTAAACAATTATAATTGTTTTACACTTCTTTAAACCTTAAGATTTGATACATCATAAATTCTATCAACAAAAGAACCCTTATTTCTACAAACATAATTACAATAATTAAAAAAGTTTCATGCAAGATTGTGACCATAAAATGGACATTTTATAAGGCCAATATGATTGTTGAATGAAATTTTCCCATAGACAATTTGTTAAAAGTTTGTGTCAAATCCATTTGTGAGACATTACCTTTCCCCAATGAATCATTAAAATTGATTTTTTTGGAAAATAGTTTATCAAGCCATGCATATTCAATTGAAAATAAGATTGTAGTTTAAACCTTTAAGCAATGAACCCTATTGAACCAATTACTATCATAAATTTAGCATGTGATCAATTAATAATGAAAATAGTGCAAAGTTCGTTCATTTGTAGGTTCATATATTTTGCACATGAATATCATGTGTTGAAAACACGTTTGATACATAGATAATATGTTAACAGATAAAGTAAAAATCTATGAATGAAAAAATGTCATACAAATTTCACATTTTTTTATAAATATGTGTTTTCAATGCATGATAACAATGCATGAAATGTACGAATTATGAATGAATGAATTTTGCAAGATTTTCATTACTATGCCATGAGATGCTAAGTTTGTGATTAATAAGACAATATACATGCTTATAATATAATAATTAGTTTCATTTATGTGTTATTTATTCCACACAACAAAAACATAAATTTTGAATATTTGCATTAAACATTTGTCAACCCTTAGTTGTCAATGCTTTGTGTTGAATTTTTTTATCATATTGAAGAATGCAAAGTTGTAATTTATGTGTAAATGGCAAGGGCACTTTCGATAGATTCCTCCATTGTCATTCTTGTTCTCATTGACTTCTTGTGCTAGGTAGGTTAAAGGCAATATTAAAAAGGATGGGACATGATGTAGGAAAAAGAGGATGTATTCAATACACCATCTTAGATACAACAATAATGTACTAGGGAAGGTTTATGAACACCAAATCAATGCCACCATAACATCATCATTCATGAATCTTGCATTTACACCAAAAGTTAAATCATTAGTTGAACTCACATTTGCAAAACATTGCAAAGTTGGGTTTAATTAACAATTAAATTCTTTAGGTAGAAAGAGAGTCCCTTGAAATAATAAAAGTTGTTTAATCCCATTTAATTAAATTAATTTGATTCCTAGCAAGTTGCAATTGGAAACTTCAAATTGTTGACAAAATGTCAAGGGACCAATACACATTATTAATTAACATGGAGACTAATACACATTGTTGACATGTGGCCATTGCTACGTAGACTAATGTTTGTGACATAAATTGCTTCTTCATGGATCTCAACATGTACTGTAACATGTACATGAAGGCTTCTATGCAACATATTTTCACATGTACTCATTCCGTGGATATAATGTTGTTGTAGTTCAAATTATACAATAAGAAAGGAATGACATAGGAGCATTGGTGACAAGCGAAGGCATATAATAAGGACAATCAAGAGACACTTGTATATAACACCTATCCCTTGAAAGTTGCAAGAAAAAGTAGATACTCCAAGTAGGAGGATAATTGACGTTTAAGAAGAAGAGGCTTTTATAATGAAAGAAGAGAAAGGTACCTTTCGTACCCATCTTGCTCATGTTGTTATGACTAAATCATGTAATGATCTTCCCATGCATGGATGGGTAGCACCTTCAAAAGCAAAAGATATCATCTTCCAATGTTGCTAGCATGGCAACTATTTCTCCATTGTTGTGCTGTCTCATCCTTCCCTGCACTTCATCTTCAATGGTGTTGATATTAGGAGCTAGTGTACTTGGGTTGCAACAATCCCACTAGGTGCAGGGCTAGGAGTGATGTTGGTAGGATTTGCATTGAGAAAACATATAATCCTTTCCTCTATTGGCTCCATTGTTTCATACACAAAAAACCTCAACATATTAATGCAATGAAACCTTGTCACGTCTATAAGTATTTCACCTTCACATCGTTCTACATCAAATCCTTAACTGTATGCACACCTCCAATTAATGTCAAAATCATGCATATTCAGTGCTCCAAGCACTAAATGGCTGCCACAAAATATGGCACATTATATTAATAGGTCACTGCATACGTTATTGCACCTTATCCAATGTATCGTCTTTTATTGCAGAACATGTTTGTGTGGAGACCACGTTCGATGGGGGCTAATGTTTGCGATGGTGGTAGAATGCTTTGCCGATGGCATTGAAAACATGTCTTGCTCAATCCACATGAGCACAAAGCTGTGTATTGCCACATTGGGAGATGAGCGAGATTTTTGCACATGTAGTTATTCCCAATGTTTCCTCAAGGAAGGTGCAGCAATCCTGTGATGATTTATCGTGAAAGAAGACACAGTAGGTTTTCATCTAAATTATTAGGTCACAAAGAAATCACATTCAATCCCCAATAATGAAACAGTAAGGAAAACCCTGCTTTTCTGGATGATGTTCATTTTCCATATTTTGAATTTCACCCTACGCAGAGACTCAACAATAATCGAAACTTGGATCTCGACTTTCACAGTTCCAAGCTGCCCGGACACATGGTCCCTCATTGATGCACGTGATTAATCTCAACAATTAAATTCTTCAGAAATTGCAGCTCTACCAATGGTTGCAGACCGCAAACATGACCTACCATCAATCAGTCAGGACTTCCATCCATTTACACATTTCAACACATGAGAAAGAGCATGTTTAAATTCCACTTATAGCGTATGTTTTTTGCTAAGGCATCCAGCATCAGCAAGAAAAATTCATGCCTCAAGAAAAATGACAATTTTGGAACTGTATTACAGTCTTCAAAACTCCCTAACAGCAAACCTGTCATTCACCATGCCACCTCCTGTCAAGCACCCATGTTTGCCTCTGACAAGCAGACATTAAGTGTTCTGAGACTTCACACAGTAGATAATTTCTGCTCAAAAGCACTGATCCTACGTGCAGGTAAGTCAAGATTGGTTTCAGGATCAGATGCATCATCAAGTTTCATTTCTTCTTGGCTGCTGCCTTTGTCACCTTGGCACCTGTGGGTTCCTTCTTCTCCACAGCCTTGATAACACCAACAGCCACCGTCTGCCTCATGTCCCGCACTGCAAAGCGGCCTAGTGGGGGATACTCCGCAAAAGTCTCCACAGTCATGGGCTTAGTGGGAATCATCTTCACAAACCCAGCATCTCCATTCTTCAAGAACTTAGGTTCCTTCTCAAGCTCCTTGCCTGAGCGGCGATCCACCTTTGTCAAGATCTCGGCAAACTTGACTGCAATGTGGGAGGTGTGGCAATCCAGAACTGGTGCATAGCCATTTCCAATCTGACCAGGGTGATTCATAATGATGACCTGGGAGGTGAAGTTGGCCGCTTCCTTGGCAGGGTCGTTCTTAGAGTCAGAAGCAACATACCCTCTCTTCAAATCCTTCACAGCAACATTCTTCACATTGAATCCGACATTGTCACCTGGATGAGCCTCAAGCAAAGACTCGTGGTGCATTTCTACTGACTTCACCTCAGTGGTCAGCCCAGTGGGAGCGAAGGTTACCAGCATACCAGGCTTGATGACACCCGTCTCCACTCGTCCCACAGGCACAGTTCCAATGCCTCCAATCTTGTACACATCCTGGAGAGGCAACCGCAGAGGCTTGTCTGATGGCCTCTTGGGCTCGGAGATCTGGTCCAAGGCTTCCAACAGAGTGGGGCCCTTGTACCACTCCAAGTTGGCAGAGCGGTCGATCATGTTGTCTCCCTCGAATCCGGAGATAGGGACGAAGGGGATCTTCTCTGGGTTGTACCCGACCTTCTTCAAGTAGGAAGAAACCTCCTTGGTGATCTCCTCAAAACGTGCTTTGCTGTACTTTGGGGTTGTGGCATCCATCTGCACGAACGACATAGGTTCAGAAACTAAACCCAACTACATCGGTTGTGTGTACAGAGCAAGGATAACACAGATAGAAAATGTAGCTCGGAAATAAGACCACTGAAACCGTAGACATACCTTGTTGCAACAGCAGATCATCTGCTTGACGCCAAGAGTGAAGGCGAGAAGTGCGTGTTCCCGGGTCTGTCCATCCTTGGAAATACCAGCCTCAAAACCTCCGGTGGTGGAGTCGATGATGAGAACAGCGCAATCGGCTTGAGATGTACCTGTGATCATATTCTTGATGAAATCACGATGCCCGGGAGCATCGATAACAGTACAATAGTACTTTGTAGTCTCGAACTTCCACAGCGCAATATCTATTGTGATACCACGCTCCCGCTCGGCCTTGAGCTTATCGAGCACCCACGCGTACTTGAAAGAGCGCTTGTTCATCTCAGCAGCCTCCTTCTCAAAGCGCTCGATCACTCTCTTGTCGATACCCCCCAGCTTGTAGATGAGATGACCAGTGGTAGTGGACTTGCCGGAGTCGACATGTCCAATGACCACGATATTGATATGCGACTTCTCCTTTCCCATTTTGCCAAAGATCTGAAACCAAAACCCCGCCGCAAAGAAGATAATCAATATAGTGGACAACAACCTGCAAAGCAAGAAAATGACGATACAACAAACCCAGCAACAAAGAAAATCCTGATGATACAAAGAAATACGCATGCAAACGAACCGCAACGCAACAAAGAGAACTGCAGGAAAGTAAATCACGATGTAACAAAAAACCCAGCAAGAAAGAAATCACGATATACCGAAGAAACCTACACAAGTCCCAAACCTCTGAAACAAGCTTGGGACATGAAAACATAACCTACAAACAGAACATGGGGTTCCTTTTGAAACCGATACTCGAAATCCATAAACGGAAACCACTTACTCTCAACAACAGGATGCGGAAAAGAACCAGTCGGAGAAACGAAGATCGACTTCGAAGACACACAGTGAGAAAGAAAGCAAGTGCCCTAAATGACGGCAAAACAAATACATAATAGCTTTTGTTTTCCGTTCCAGATATTGATCAAAACACAAGATGCAAGAGAGTTGTACCTCAGAACTCGCAGAAGAACAGCAACGCAACTCGACGACAAGTTCTTCGCAGAACACAAGAGCGCCGCAAGCGCTATCCCATCAAAGAGACTGAGATCGTTGCAGCGACGAGGTCTTTATGGTGGAGCTTTGCCCTCGCCGGCCGCCAGATTAGCCCTCGGTTTTTTCATCCGTTTTGGACCGTCCGATGCAGCATCCAACGGTTGTGGAGCCCCAGGAAGAACCCTAGGACGCCGTTGTTTGCCCACGCACAATATTGTGTCCTTGGTAGGGTCTGCTAGGGTCTGTTAGGGTTTGCTAGGGTCTGTTAGGGTTTGTTTCGGATTTGAGGTTTGTTGGAGTGTGCCCATTACATGAAGGAGCTTTGATTATGCATTATGGCACAAGACAACAAGATTGATGAATGGCCTGAAGCTGAATGGGGGAAGAATGCCAAACACAATTACGGTATGGCGACTGAAAGTCCCAAGCTTGTTTCAGAGATTTGGACATTTTCTCATTTTCAGACAGAAGCACACAAATGTCATGATGCAGTGATGATTTGTTTGTCTTGGTCCCAGCAGGCAGCTGAAAGAGGACCAGATAATCTGCACAGCTTCAGCCAATGTATTAGCGAGATGGAACTTGTAGGTTTTGTTCGCACGATTTATACATATATAGCTGAAGCTAAGTTGCAGTTCAAATCAGCCACCCTTCATGGAACATGTCATGATGTTTGGCACACAAACTACTCCTGTATACACTGAAAGGGTTGTGTTGCAGATGGTGTTGTGGTGAATTGTGAAGCAAACAAGGTAAATGAGCTGTTTCTGCCTGAGCAAACTGTGTTTGTTTTCAACACAGTGGCCTCTTTGTTCCCTCTTTCCAGTATCAAATTCTGTAGTAGTTAGGGAAATATGGGATTCCATTATTTTGATAATCGGATGTTCTCAATCTTTTTATTAGAAGAAAGCATTGTGATAGTGGTCTGATATAGCATGAAGCAATCAGTGGTGACACATTTGTGAATTGTATTGCAGTGTGATGATGTCCAGCTCTAATGCAGGATGAAGAGTTTGCATGCAACATACCCACCACTCAACATCCAAGCAAGCCAGACTCTCCTCCTCCAAAGGTTTGGGTCTTTCCATTGAACAACATTTATTAATTGATTTTGATTATTTGGCAATGGTTGTGCTACTAATGAGCACTGTAGCTCTACAGTATTGATGCTTCCTTGCAGGTATAGCAACTTATGTGGCATATTACTTGGTAGGAGGTAATGCCTCAGAATCTGATGACTTCCTACAAGAGTACATACAGTTTGACCAATTATATTTTTGCAGTGTCAGGTGGTTGCGGTCTCAAGTGAACTGCAGGGAACATTACAAGTGGGAGTAGATGGAACTGTGCAGGAGTCTGTATTGCCAACACAGTGGTGTACATTCAGTTAGGTTCTTCTGGAAGGTAGTTTGAGGATTTTGTAGTCAATCTCACATATTTCATGTTTTATTTTGTTTTTTGTGTCTTGGTCCTTTGTTCTCTGTTTTGTCCTTCCTTCTTTGGAGTTCTCTGTGGCTGGTTGAAGTTGCGTTAACCTCACTTCGCCTTTTCTTAATTGGGAGAATGGAGATTTCTTGATTCTTATGAGAGATATATCAATCTCACATATTTCTAAGCATTCCCATCTGAGAGATTAATAATATATCCAACTAATGGCTTGAACACAGTTTCTAGAGGATCTTGATTGCCACACAATGCCATTGGAGAAGTAAAGTAAGCATTATCACAGCTTGGGAATCTTCCTCTCTTATGTGACTATAACTGGACAGGAAAAGAATGTGGTTGATATATGGCTGGGTGGTTGTGGTCTCAAGAAGGTTTGCACAACACAGAAACTGATACATGTTTTTGTGGTGAGCTTTGTTTGCAGTTGTTACTGAAGAAGAAGAGAAGAAAGACCAAGGTGATGTGGGAGGTAAATTTGTTGCTTTCAGTTTCACTCTTGATTGACTGGTCTTTGGCAGTGAACTATGAGCCTCTCTCTGGAAATTCTTAGATTGTAGTCTCAATGCCTGCATTCCCAGAAGCCTGCATGGTGTTTGACAACACTTTTGGTGAAAGGTAGCACATATTTGCAATTTGATGCCATTACTCTACCTCCCCAAGACCTTCACTAGGGCTGGGAGCATTAGGTGATCTTCTGACTCCCTTTTTCTGCTGTCTTTCCCATGTCCAGAATTGGCTATTTGTGTGTCCTGGTCTTTCTGCTGTGGAATATCAGCATTAAAGCATTCTTTCCACATCTGGGATTGGAGTAAAACTTTTTCCTTGCAAATTGATGACACCATTGTGCAGAAGCTGTGTTTGCAGGCAGTTTTTGACACTGCTATGCAGGGGCTGGGAATGCCCTATTCTGGAAGGGAATGGAATGAGTCCCCTCCTTCCCCAGAAGTGTATGCTGGGCCTGTGCCACTTGTGGTGGTGGAGAGTGGTGAACCTCATCATGCTTTCCCATGTTGGTCATAGGAAGGCAATTTGTTCAATCCAGAAACTGGGTATGAAGTTTCTCTTTGATTACTTGTTGTGGTGGACGGTGGTGAAACTCATCATGGTTTCCCATGTTGATGATAGCAAGGCAATTTGATCAATCCAGGAACTGGGTATGAAGTTTCTCTTTGATTGATCTTTTCCCAAGCCAGAAATAGAACCTCTAGTCATAAAATCAACTGCTGACTTGGGGGAAGTTTGGCCCATGAGCTGCTATTGTCTGGTAAGTCCTAGGAAGATGCCATACTTAGCCATGCTGATGCAATAGGTTCACTGCATGTAACAGGTCCCAAGTTACATCCAGTGAATCCACAAATTAAGGCTTTTTCTTTTGTCCTCACTTCAATCTGACCCAAAGGAAGTTTGAAAACAAAAACCTTCTCTCCTTGGCATCTTAAGAGGTCTCTTATTTAATGTAAACAAGGTTCTTTTTGCAACTCACTCCACTTCACCAAGTGCTTGTACTATAGAGATGTGGCTCACACCATTTCATTGATTGTCCTCCTACAGGTGGCTCAGTTGTGTGGTGGTCCAGGATCATGTCAACACCTAGGTGAGTCTAGGAAGGATTCCGCTTTTGTGGGTAGATAGATAGAGGCCTCCTTGAGATTAACTTCCACTATTGGTAGTGTGGGATGACCCCAAAAGACAACAACTTTACACATGAAAATGCTGATCTATAGATTTGTTGCTTTTACAATCAATACTTGTGACAGAAATATATGTTTAATGAAGTAGATTTGAGTAAGAATTCTAACAAACTAAGCAGTTAGAAATGAAATCAGTGATTTGTTTTGGTGATAAATTTTGTTGTCTTCAAAATAAAAGAATTGGGAATTGGGAATTGATTTGTATTTCTAGTGTAAGCTCAACTAAATTTGCTAAGTTTTTGGAACAATTCACCAAATTAAAAAAAAACCCCAATGAGAATCCTAATAAACTAACACATTAGCATTGGTAAATTTCTTGGGAATATTGTTGGTTTTTATCATTGAGAACTATCTTATGAGTTATGCAGATCACATTCATAGACGCTCAAAGCAATGTTGGGCAGTTCTTTACTTTTATGAGGAGCCTTGCTTCCCCTTTTGAAAAACAGATTGGAATTTTCTTGGTGTTGGTTTTGTTCTATTTTTTTTTTCCCCCAGAGTTCTGGTTTCAGGTTTGGGTTTGAAAATTGGTCTGATTTGGATCTGGTTCTTACTGTCTGGGACCCGAATCAGCAGTTAACTGCCTGCAAACCTTAGGTGATCAAAAAGTAGTTCCTGCTCTGAAAATTAGTTTCAGTTTGGAGCCTATTCCTTTTAACCAAGAATGATGGTTTTGACCTGCCAAATCAGGTATCTGCTGGACACCGGTTGAAACAATACAAGTAGGAGCTAGACTCATTTGTGAATTTGAAGGTGATATTGAAGGAGACAAAAGATGGACTTAACCTTGCTACAGAACTTGTTATTGTACACTAATTGTATACCTATAGAGTAAAATACCTGCCAAAATGAATTGTAGTTTTAATGTGCCAAACTCGGTGGCATATTAAAATACAATGCCAATCAAATGGAATGGTTGTCAATTGAATGATCAATCACTTGTAGGAGGTAGGTATATGCAACTTGACTTATGTCAGATGCAGCTGCAACTAGTATGTGGGTCTTCGACTACAACTTGGTTATTTTAAGTTGAGGGAGATTGCTAAAGTGCTAAAAAGTTGCAGCTTGAATTAGAATATGTGTGGGGCCTAATTAGGCCTTGTAGGCAGATATGCTGGCCGTATCTATTTGATTGCATGTTGTTTCGTACTTGAGTTCCTGTAGCTTCGTACTTGAGCTCTTGTGCTACTTCTTTTGCTCTTGTGCTACTTGTGGCTGTTGATAATCTAATGTACCAAGCATAAAAATGCAGTGTATGGGTAGCGCTTCTCACGTATATGCTTTTGGAATTTTTGCAGGTCCTATTCCAACCCCGAACTTCATCCAAATTGAAGAAGCTATGGTCTAAGTGCATGTTTTTGCATGTTTGCAGGTCATATTCAAAGCCCAAAACTTCATCCAATTTGAAGAAGCTGTAGTCTAAATCTGATGAATTTTTCCCCCTTAAAATATGGTGACTTTGTGTCTTTAAAAAGGAAAAAAGAGAAAAGAACAACCTTTGCTAGATTTGCAGTCCCCTTTTAGGTAGAGCATCTTGTACAACAACAGTAAAATGGTATCTACACTAAACATTTGATTGAACTCAGATATCAAACAATGTAGAACTCCTTTTCTGCATGGATACTGTCTTCCTTCAATAGTGTCATCAAAAGGAATTGATGTTTGATTGGCCAATGTGATAACATTGATGCAGGTGGTGAGATTCAAATAGTTTCTCACTTTTTACTGGCCCAAGCTAATGGACGGGCATGTGTAGATTTTGGGTGCATCCATCCAATTGATGGGTTGTTTTGAAGTCTACCCATGTCCTTGCTGGGTTTCTTCTCAAAATATGAATGTTGGGTAAATGATTTAATCATGCCTTTATATCATTTTATTTTTTTGGGTTGTCACTTGCCTTTTTGTATCACTATGAAATGTTTAAAAAAAAAATCATATGACTAATTTTAAAAATGAAATTTGTTTGATAAACATACAAATAATTAGCTTCAATTCCTTTAAATCTTATTAAAATAAGATTCTTAAAAAATTGATTTGAAAAATTATGCAAGAATTGATTAAAAAAAAAAAGTCAATTTAAAAATAAATAAATAAATGTAAAATTCATTTTTGAGATATAAAGTTTTAAAATGAGTTTGATGTTATTTTTAAAAAAATCAATAAGGCTTTGATGAAGATATAATAATAAAAATTGTAATGAAATTAATTTTTAATTGACTAATCTGTTTGTATTGTTGTTGCCTTTTATGTTATAAAAATTTATTATTGCCCTAAGATAGTACACATGATGCACTTATGATTTTAGGTTTTACCAAGCATGTATGGGGGCAAACACAACTAGTTCATAAAGGGGTGGGGAGGGGGAACAATAAGGCTCTGTTTTCACTATGGTGAGGGATCATGACAATGGAAAATGCTGGGAGCTTGCAAAACACATCCCAAAAAGCCTTTAAAAAATGTAGGCTTTTGGATTCCAAAAATGTCTGGGCTTCAGTTGTGAAGTGCAATGTCAAAAGTGATAAAAAAGACTTTGCTGAGGGACTTAAAAATTGGTAGCAAATTGTGTGACTCATATTAATTAGTGGTGGGAACCTCTAAAATTTTGTTTTTCTTTTGGTTTTTTTTTTTTCTTGGTGAAAGGCATCTTTGTTTGGCCCATCATTCCAAAAAATAAAAAAAATAAAAAATAAAAATCAAGCTTTGGACACTCCCAAAACACATGCCATGTAATTAATCTCTTCCTTTGGACTACATATATAAAAGAGTAGAACTTAAGGCTGAGGAGCTATTATTGAGAACATGTGGAGGAACACATTGGGAACTTTTGACACATATTGGGAACCCAATGGGAACTTGATGAGAACACAATGAAAACTTTGTGAGAATACAATAAGAACAACAAAAGGTTGCACTTCCCCCCAAAAGAAAAAAAAACTGGGCCCCAAGTGCATGGTATCTCATCCCATTGAAACCCAGAATGTTCTTTTGTCTACTTGTGTTCTTTGCCATTTTTGGCCGGGGCTAATGGCAAGGGCATGAATTATGGGTGAATATTATTATAATAGACTTAAAAAACAAATTTAATAATTTCAACCAATCATGGCTTTTTGGGTGCATGGTTTAACAAACTTTGTGCCATGCTCACCTTTTACATCATTGAGGGTTCAAATCTTTACCTTTTGTTTTGTGATGAGACAGTTGAGCTTGGCATGAAATCCATTAGACCGTCAAACATTATTTTCAAAGTGCATTCAACGAACATTTGCATTGATCATTAAGGACTTCAACCTTCGAGTAAAGTGAACTTTGTGCCTTAACATGTCTTTTCCTCCAATCACATTTTTTTTTGAATTTTTTTTTGACGGTGGTGTGCTTTCAATTAGTGTAAAGGGGGATTGATTGAATATTATATTAATTTAGTGTATAGATCTTACTCCATCTTACTCCTCTTTGATTTGTTGCTAGATGATTCCTTCTACTTTTGTTTTTGGGAAAAAAGGTTCCAAAGGGCTGCATTCCCATCCATCCTTTTTTTACCAAAGATCAAAGGAATCCTACTAGGGACCACCACAAGAGCTATATGGCACTACAATAGTACCTCCACATCTTTGGAACAA
>Ga0209208_10006704_pt1 | contig 15841 bp, 9 predicted proteins | sample S1TSphfallax_3_FD_187694 | JGI IMG/M metagenome (GOLD analysis project Ga0209208, IMG submission 187694) | Host-associated microbial communities from peat moss isolated from Minnesota, USA - S1T2_Fd - Sphagnum fallax MG (SPAdes) (version 2) | ecosystem: Host-associated > Plants > Peat moss >...
ACTATTGATTATAAATATGAAGTATTAAAATTTTTAACTCTAATAATATAACTACTAACTAACCTAAGGTTAATTACTAAATATTATAACTATTTCCATTATTTTTCATTTTTATAGGTAATAATAAATAAATACTAATTTAAGAATAATAATAACATTAATTGAATTATTATTATAACTAGGTGGTAACCAAGGTCGGTTATTTTATTATTATTATTCATATTATTATTTCATTTGTTATAGCTATTTGTGAACTATTAAAATAAATTTTTAATTTTTTAACCAAAAATATATATTTAAAATAAGTATAGTCAGTCCTTTGAAATTACTTTTTTAATTTATATAATAATTTACTAAATTTCATTACTAACTATTACAAAACATATTTAAATTAATAAAATATATAAACTAAAATAAAAGAAAAAAAATAGTAATTATATATTTTTTGTCCTATCATACTAATGTCATCATCATCATCATCATCATCATCATCATGTAATGAAATAATAATATTTCTTAATTTCAATCAAAGATAAATGTTTATCATAAGGTAGTTAATAAATATATATAATTAAATTTAATAATAATATAAATAATAATAAATGTCATTTGTAATAATTTTAGGAAATATGATATGATAACTTGGATAAACTTATAATATGGTTGCAATATATTTAATAAATATCTTATGTAGAACTTTAATATATTCAAAATATACACCTAATGTAACCATAATATCAAGGCCATTGAATGTTAATAATAATCCTTGAGTACACATGTAATACGGTCGTTGATATATATTCAAAGTATACATTTTTAAATCCAATATACCCTACACCTTTGTATATTCATAGGGTTGTGATTAAATTGGTCACATTTGCAACTAATGGGCCATAAGTTGTTTTTCTTAAATGAAAATCAAACTAAGTGTTGTTCACATGGAAGGATGAAAACCAAAATAGTCATAAAGTAGTTGAAATGTAGTTGCAAATATGACCAAAGGGTGAAAGCATGAAAAAATGAACCAATTGTGCCAAGGTTAAAATCCTTTCCAAGGACTTTTGAAACATGGTGAATTTTCATGAAAATTTTGTAGTTGCAACTTTGAAAGTATAAGAACTCATTTCAAAAATAAAAAATCTTTTTTTTATATATAATGTTTCCATGGTGAGTTTTCAAATTTTCAAAAAATAGTTTTTAAGGATTATCCATGCTATTTGGCTCATTTTTCCTTACTTTCACCCCAAAAAAAAAAAAAGTTGCAAAATTGTTGAAACATAGGCACAAATGACAAATAGACTAGTTACATTTTGACCAATTTTTACTAGTGTTTGGATCCATTTCTAGAAATGTTTGATCAATGTTGTGAAAACATGTTTCAAGGCTATTGATTGTGGCCTTACTAATGATTATTTTGCAAAGGGCTTTGAGTGACTATGTTGCAAAGGGCTATGAATGATTGCTTTTGCAAGGGGATTGTTATTTGGTGAACATGTGAGTGAGAGTGTGAACCTACAAACAAGAACAAAAAAATTTCCATGTATATTCCACCATGTCAACAAAAACTCACATGTCATCACTTCCACATGGATTCACCACATGGACATTTGACAATAATGTTTTTGATCGATCAAAAACATTAGTATAGAATATTACCAAGGTTGGTGCCCCATGTGTTGAAGCAACAAAATGTTTTTGGCACATTTTTTCAAAATATACTTTGACATCAAAAGCATATTCTACACTGCTAGCAAAGTATTTAAATATTTTGCCACATCATTTGTGGCCATTGTAATGGGAGACAAGTTAAACATAACTAAAACATGAACTTGTCAACAAAATAAAAGTGATAGATATTATGGTGGTTAGATATAATAATTATCTATACAATATAAAAATCTTCTAACAAAAGATATTTCAATTGTTCTAACAACATTACTGTGAAACAACTATTCTAATGACACATTGAAAAATTGATGCAAGGTTTGCAAATGTATCCTACAAAAGGGTTAAGTAATTGAGGACATCACTATAGGAATGTAAAAAATTGGTAAGTAAATTGTTATGATTTATGTTTCTAGAATCTAGCAATGGCACTCTCCATACAAAATTTAATTGTCTTTGTCATTAAATCCAACAATTTTGTGGCCATTGTTACTCATATTAGAAAATTATTATATTTTAATGCAAACCACATTTTAATTATTCAAGAAGTGGGTATTTAATCCACAAGTTTTTTTGCACACATTATCAATAACAACATGCTCATTTGCTGTGATGTGAATTTTCTATACAAGTTCTTTACTCTCAACTACTTTGTTCCATTTTGAAAAAGATAACAAACATGGCTTATTGAACTCATTGAGACTTAGACTTGTACCTTGTTGTCGAGAAGAAAGAGATGAAGTCCATCATGCAAAATACCAAGTAGAAGCACTAGTAGAAAAAACATTGTTTGCAACTAAATTTTAATTGCAAGCAACGTTTGTAACTAAAAATCAGCCTAGTAGCAAACGATAAGTTGTAAATGATGCTAGGTTAGGCCACTTAGCTTAGCTAGTGGCCCAAGGTACCTAACCTAGTTTTGGGCACTACTACAATTCATGGTTTTTCTAACTAGGCTTTCTAGTAAAAAAATACCCAAAAGTGACAAGCATCAAAATAACCACCTTGTCAATTTGGACAAGTCATTTTGTACATGTCCAACACAACTAGGAAGTCAAATTGGACCTTGTCATTTTAATTGGAGGACTGACTGACTACTTGATTGACTATTTAACTAGTGGATAGTGGACCATTTGACTAGGTCAATCTTATATTTAAATTAAAATCATTTTTTGGATTATTACTTTTTAAATTAATAGGTAAGTAAATAGATAGGTAGTAAATAGGTTTAAATAGGTCGAAATAAGCACTTAGGTAGGTAGGTGTTAAATTAACCTAGCTTACCTAACCTAACTACCTTATAGTCTAACCTACCTACCTTAGCCTTTTCAACATGCACATAGGTTGTAAGTATAAAGAATTAAACCCTAAACCTTCCCAATGATAAACCAAGACCGTACCAATGGATTACACCATCAAAGGTGTTCAACTTTTATCAAGTTTTTTATTTCACATCATAAACATAATGGTTAAATTTAGTGACTTTATTAAACTATTGGTTAAACTCAATGGTTAAACTTAGTGACTTAATTACATTATTGGCTAAACCTAGTGGCCAAACTCAATGACTTAAAGTAATGGGTAAACCTAGTGATTAAACTTAGTGACTTCAAGTAGTGGCTAAACCTAGTGGTTAAACTCAATGACTTCAAGTAATGACTAAATTTAATGCTTAAACTCAATGGTTTAAAATAATGGTTAAACCTAGTGGTTAAACATAGTGATTTAAACTAATGGTTAAACCTAGTGGTTAAACTCAGTGATTTAAGGTAATGGCTAAACTTAGTGGTTAAACATAGTGATTAAAACTAATGGTTAAACCTAGTGGTTAAACTCAGTGATTTAAGGTAATGACTAAACTTAGTGGTTAAACATAGTGATTTAAACTAATGGTTAAACCTAGTGGTTAAACTTAGTGATTTAAGGTAATGGTTAAACTTAGTGATAAAACTCAACAACTTAAACTAATGGCTAAACCTAGTGGTTAAACTTAACGACTTAAACTAATGGTTAAACCTAATGGCTAAACTTATTGATTCAAAGTAATGGCTGAACTTAATGGTTAAATTCATTGACTTAAATTAATGACTAAATCTAATGGCTAAACTCACTAACTGAAATTAATGGCTAAACTCACTGATTGAAACTAAAGGTTAAACCTAATTGTTAAACTCATTGATTCAAACTAATGGCTAAACTCACCGATTCAAATTAATGGCTAAACCCAATGGCTAAACTTAGTGGGTTTAAATATTGGTTAAACCTAATGGTTAAAATAAATGGCTCGACTATTAATTAAACGTAATGGTTTAGAATAATGGCTAAACCAAGTGGCCAAACTTAATGACTTAAACAATTGGCTAAACTAAATGGCTAAACTTAGTGACTTAAATTATTTGTTAAACTTAGTGGTTAAACTTAATGACTTAAAATAATAGCTAAACCCAATTCCTAAATTTAATGGTTTAAAGTAATGGTTAAACCTAATGGCTAAATTCAATGACTTAAAGTAATGGTTAAACCTAATGGCTAAACTCAATGACTTAAAGTAATGGTTAAACCTAATGGCTAAACTCAATGACTTAAAGTAATGGTTAAACCTAATGGCTAAACTCAATGACTTAAAGTAATGGTTAAACCTAATGGCTAAACTCAATGACTTAAAGTAATGGTTAAACTTAGTGGTTAAACTTACTGACTAAACCTAGTGGTTAAACTTACTGACTTAAAGTAATGCTAAACATAATGACTAAATTTAGTAACTTAAAATAATGGCTAAACATAGTGGCTATACTTAATAACTTAAAATAATAACTAAACCTAGTGGTTAAACTTAGTGACTTAAAGTAATGGGTAAATCTAATGGCTAAACTTAGTGATTCAAAATAATGGTTAAATTTAATGATTTAAAATAATGGCTAAACTTAGTGACTTAATATAATAGTTAAATTTAATGGCTAAACTTAGTGACTTAAAGTAATAGCTAAACATAATGGTTAAATATAATAGCTAAACTTAATAACTTAAAATAATGGCTTAATTTAATGGTTAAACATAATGATTTAAAATAATGTCTAAACTTATTGGCTAAGCTTAGTGACTTAAAATAATGACTAAATTTAGTGGTTGAACTTAGTGAATTAATGATGCACTCCCAACTCCTTGCAAGACTCAAAAGTGAGTCCAAGTACAAAACAGCGGAAGGGGAAGGAGTCGAGGTACGTTCCCTAGCTCACAACACTTTGAGGGGTAGAAGGGCGTGTTGGAGCTCCGAAATGGGACTAGGAAGAGTTGACAAGCTTCACTCACTCACATGGGCCTGCACACAACCCACACAAGGTGGTTAGTGCATAGTTGGAGCACCTTTGGTGGTGCTAGGATGAGCCACGGGCAACACGGACACACAAGACTCACCACGGCCCGAACTTGGGGGAAGCCACCACCTTCCCCCTTATAGTATACTCTGCACCTCTCCACGAGGCCTACATCCAAATGACTTTTCTCTCCCAGGACTCCTGCATGGGAGTCCCGAAATCGCACCAATTGGGACTTCCGCGACTTTGGAGCCCCATAACTTTGCGAGCAAACCTCAGATTGAGGTGCGATCTAAAGAAAAGTTATAGCTCTCATCGAGAGCTTTCCAGCAGTATGTCACACGTTGTCTGCAGCCAAGTAAATCGGGTCGACTCTTGACCTTTTCTGGTCGGGAGTCAAATTGGCAGTTTGACTCCCGACCCTTCTTTTGGTCATAACTTGTGTTTCAGATGTCCAAATGAGCAATGCGAGACCATTTTAGACATCTAAGTTCCAAGAGCTTTCCAATGATATAAAGAAATCCACAAGTTATTGAGTTTTGACCTCTAAAATTACTCTTTGAAGTTTCGAGAGTCCACCGGGACTCCATCTTCCAAAGTGAGAGTTGCCTTGGGAGTGTGAAGGTTCACTCCCTCACACTTTCCTACACTCCCAGGAGCATGTGATGTGACTCCCGGGCTTCTTCTTGGCCCGCAACCTTACAACCTCTTTGCCTTGGTCGCAAGCCTAAAGTTAGGGTTGCGACACTTAAAGTAATGGATAAACATAATGGCTAAACTTTAATTAAACCCAATGATTAATTCTAATGGTTAAATATAGTGACTAAACCTAATTAATAAACTTAATGGCTAAACATAATGGTTAAACCTCCAAATTAAATCTAACGGGTAACTTTAGTGGTTAAACATAGTGGCTAAACATAGGCTATACTTAATGGCTAAACTTAAACTATACATATTAGTGAAACTTAATGGTTCAACTTAGGTTAAACCTAGTGCCAAAATTTTGTGGCTAAACATAATGGTTGAACTTAATGGTTAAATTTTAATTAAACCCAATATGGCTAAAATTTAGCTAAACATAATGGTTAAATCTAGTGATTAAAGATAGTGGTTAAACTTCATGGTTACACCGAATGGTTAAAATTAAATAAGTAAATGGGTGGATAGGTAGGTAAGTAATTTGTAGGTAGGTGGATAGGTATGTAGGTAGGTAGGTGAAAAGGTATAGGTAAATAGGTCATTAAGTAAATAATAGGTAGGTGGGTGGGTGGGTAATAGGTAGGCAAGTAATTAATTAATTAATGAATAAATAGGAGGTAGATACATAGGGTAGTAGACCATATCATAATTGATTAAAGATCATTGGCCATGTTGACTAAATGTTCAACTTGACTAAAAACCATTGGTCAATTTTACTAAAAATCATTGGCCATTTTGACCAAGTGTTTAACTTGATTTAAAACCCAATGACCATTTAATTACGGTTATAAAATTTGACTATGTGTATATAATCAAATAAATCATTATAATCAAATTGATCAATCAACACATACATGTGTCATTCAAACCCCTAACCTTTAGTCAAAATGTACATGTCCATTAGTCAAAATGACAAGTTAGTCAATTTGAACTTCTTAAAAAACCATGATTTGTAATAGTGGGGCTAAATCATTTACAATAAGCCATGTGGCAGTTAGGTTACGCCTAGGCCACCTAGCCATAGGTCTAGCTTAGGTAGGTCAGTACTTAGGTTTAAGTTTTAAACTTTTGCAACAAAATCCTATTTTATTTTTTGTTTAACCTTTTGAGTGGAGCATATGTGATTAGCTCCTCCCATATGGTAATTGAAAAAAATTGAATGTGTTTACTACACCAAACCAACCTATTTATCTAGTTTGTAAACTTTAAAGGGAAGATAAACAATATGGGACAAAATTTTAATACACCCTAGTCGCATAGTTATAGCCTAGTTGCAACTATTTCTTAGCACATAATATTAAATAGCCTACCTATTAAGTAGCATAAGTTCTTACTAGGTAGCTATTTAGATAACCTTTAAATAATTACTTATAATTAAATAGCCTATTAAGTAGCAAATGGGTATGTAGGTATATATATGTATGTAGGTACTTAATAAATAGCTAGGTAGGTAAGGTGTATGTAACTAGTAAGTAAGTAGGTAGATAGTAGCTAAATAGGTAAATAGTAATTAAATAGGTAGGTAGGTATTTAATAGGTAGATATATACGTATAGGTATGTATGTACTATTAAATTGTATGTATGTGTAGCTACTAGGTAACATACGTACCTTATGCAATGTGACTATGGGTGATTGTATCTTAAAGTGGACCAAAACCAGCGAATCAAAGTCCATTTTTTAAATCCCTTTTGAAAATTTTGAGTAGGCTATGCATTAAGCCATGAATTTAAACCATTAGATTATTTCCTGTGTAGACCCTACACACATACATGTGACAATAGTAAAGGCAGGACTTTTGAAAGTTGTACATTTTGGTTCTTTCACCAAGGAGACAATTTTACAATCTACTTTCTTGACTTGCTAATTCAAGGACTTGCCATGCACAGCTCTTAATTGCTTTATACTCATTTACACCTCATGATTATTCTTTGAATGTGAGAGGATTTGATTGCAAGGTGAAAATGGCTTAACCTACACCATCTAATACTTTTAATATAACTTATATTAAATTTGAGTTATGTAAGAAAGTGAAGGTAGAGTAAAAGTTTGGTAATTTGAAGGGCAAGATTTCAAAACCTCCTAGTTTTATGGTCCCTTTGCACGTTGAACCTCCAGAGGTAGGCAATGGCGATCCACTCACATGTAAGGATTTTGTAGATATCTATGGCCTTTGTGTAGAAGGCATGAGCTTAAAATGAATTAGGGTTTTTAAAGACATAACTATAGAAAAGGTTTGTAAGCTTTTTGGACCCATTCAAAATAAAATTGGCCATAGTTATGTTTTTAGTGAAAATCTTGTCTTGATAGCTAAAGTTGAAAGGTTATGGATGCTTGTTCATTAAAGGTGTGTTGTTTCTATTACAAGCCTAATGTCATTGGGTTTTGCAAGAAGGGTGGTGATGGAGATTGTCAAGGGCAAGAAGATGAAATGGGTCTTATATAGAGAATGGATGAACTAAGAACAATAGAAGAGACAATGGAAGTTCATAATAATATTTCTTAAATCTTCATATTTGACCATTTTCCATTGAATTGATTTCTATTCTTGTTATGTCTTCAAAAGTCCATAACATCAATTTTTGAAGTCCATATCAACAACATTATAAGTTTCAAAATCCATAACAAGTTTCTAGAAGATCCATAGCCACTTTGGTGTAGTCGATAACTACCCATTACAAAACTTATGAAGTCCATTGCATATGCAACTCTATAATCCATTAACGTAGAAATTCTAAAGTCCATCTTGCTATGTTAAAGTTCATGGATGTTGAAACATGTTAAAAGTCTCAAGTTAGATTTTGCAAGTGGCAAGTGGTAGATGGCAAATTTTACTTATAGATTTTGCCAAGCAAAATTTTGCAACTAGAAAAATGGTAGATTTTACTTATAAATTTTATAACTTTTGCCCATTATATTTTGGAAAATTTTCTTTAGATTTTGCAAGTAACAAATGGTAGATTTTTACTTACATATTTTACAAATGACAAATGTCAAATTTTATTTACAATTTTTGTTAAGCAAAATTTTGGTGACAAATTTTGCCCACCATATTTTGAAAGTTTATTCATATTTTGCAAGTGGCAAATGGAAAATTTAACCTACACATGGCAAATTTAGGATTAGTTGATTATGAATGTATGTATCACATTTTGACTATTGGTAGTGCTTTGGTTTCTATGTAGGTCTTCCATTGACCACTAAACTAGAATGGGCTTTGATTTCCACGGATTTAGATGCACATCCTTCTCTTTTAAGATGTCCATTTATAGCAATTACCAACTAGGATGGACCAGTCTAAGTATTGGCAACTTGTACCTACCAAGGTTATAGCTCAGAGCAACCATTGATGTTTCACCTCCGAAAAAAAACGCTTCACCCTTCCAACCACATGCTAAATCACCAATGGTTCAAAAGGCTGCCAAGTGAAAATCTTTTAAGGTGTACCACATAGGATGAAAAGGGCCTAGTCTTTACTACAATCTTTTTTTACCCTATATTTTGATTCCCATAAAAAATATTGAATCAAAAGTTGTCAAATTTTTCAAAAGGATTGTATTTCAAACCATTACAATTCTAAATTCCATCATAATCATCCATAAATGTGTCTGTACATTGTAAAAAGGACTAGGTAAAAAATACAAAAAAGAATGACATTGTGACAAGATTTTGGTACATCTTAAAGAATTTGGACCTTGCCATCAGAAAAGAATTGAATTTGGGGTCTTAGAATGGAAAAAAAAATATTGATACTACCAAAAATATGGTTCATCTAGTGAAGGTTAAATGGAGCATATTGATGATGAACTTGATGAAGAGCAAGAAACCCTACTAATGATGACCTTGAAAAACATCATGCTAAAAAACCCAAGATTGTTGCTATTAAAAAAACCAAGAAAGGCAAGGGTGTAGACGGACCATCGCCATTGAAAAGAGGTAAAATGAAAAAAAAAACTAATCATAGAAATGATGAGCATTTCAATAGACACAAGGCATGCAACCAAAAAGATTGTTAATCAGGGTTCAAAGTGGTCAAAGTAAACAATTTTCTTTTGTCACCTTTGTTTTATTTATTTTTTAAAAATTAGATTTAAAAAAAAATTGTGTATGTGTAGAAGGATGCATTTATAAATTATACATATCTTGACTAAAAGTAGCTTTTAGTTTATTGTATGGATATATAGTTGTGCATGATATAATATTCCAAGTACTCCAAATAATATTTGATTTATATTTCTCCAATAAATATTTGTATGACAAAAAGTATGCATTATAAGTCCATAAACATGAACTTACTTGAGTTGTAAAACTAATTGGCTCAACAATATAACATGGACAATTGAATTCATATAATCAAATGACCAAAATCTTGATTAGATGAACATTTTTTTGCATTACCTATATGTATATTGGTTGTGTCAATGAATTGGCCTCATGATGTTCCAAATTTGTGTATATGTACATGTTTTGTTAATATGTGATACTCCATCAAATTTGTGATTTTAGCAAGCTCCATGACTAATAATCTAGAAGTTGCAAAGCGACTTGTATGTTTCAAGTCATAGGAAGTATGAATTTTGGATACATTGAACTTGGAAGTTGGAAGGAGATATGTATGTAGCATTTTTAGTCTTATGCATTCTAAGCCAATTGCTTGTAGCTAATGAATCCATAACTTCAAACAATAGGTAAGCCAAATCTCTCTAGTATTTAAATATATTGGAAATAAATTAATTTTTAAATAAGAAATGTTTGTTTGTTTTTTTTTCCTTTTGTTCGGATAAACCTGTTTTTTGTAATTTTTTTTTCTAGGTGGATTAATGATGCATGACCAAAATAAACCATGATTTAGTTGTTTCATAGAACAAATATAGATCGATTAGTTAGATTATTTTTATGGGACTTGATCTTGGGTGTGCAGGTACAACAATTTAAACTAATTTGTGAAGGAATAGGTAGGTGACTCCCTTTCTATCATTGTAATCAACTTCGATGTTGATTATAGTTTCCAAAAAATTTCAATATTATCAAGTAGCTACTTGGTGGTTGACTAATTATTATAATATGGGTGCAAACGAAATATAATGAACCAACATGATTACTTTAGAAAAGGATTGTATGTCCTTTTTCCCAAATTTGTTTTTCATATGAATGAATTCTGGAACAATGTTTTTTGCAATTTGATATAATAAATGTTTATAGTACATGACATAATAAATGTCCAAGTACATGACATGTTTTTTTTTCATCATTTTTGAATAAATATGAAGTTTTGAAAGTTTCATGATTCATTGTAAATTAGTGTTTTGTCTTTAAAAATGATAATAATTTCAAATCATATATAACCAATTTTTTTAAAAAAATTTTTACGTTTTCTTGTATAAATAACTACAAAATTTTCTAACACATCATGTACATTTTACTCAATTTATGTGTGGCAAATGATTTTTGAAGTTTTGAATTTCTAAATTAATTCTAGGTAGATAGGTATTAAGTAACTAGGTAACTAGGCAAGGCTTTTAAGTAGGTACCTACTTGATTTTTGTTTAATCATGGTGTCACAACTCACAACCTACCTATACTTAACCTATTACTACCTACTTAGGTTTACATAGGTTTTAAGTTAGGTAAGGAAGTTAATTAGACCTAAGTTAGGATAACTAACTAGGTTAGGTAAACTACTTTAGCTTAGCAAAGGTTCAATTTTGTGGTATAAAATAATTGGTATATAGTTTTATGGCATTTTACATATTCAATAAAATGCCATAAAATGCCACAAAAATGATTCCATTTATGCCATTAAATGTCATATAATATATATAATGCCATAATTAATTATGAAAGGATGGATTTAATGTGGCATATAATATGAATGAATGAATGAATGATTTAATGTGCCATAATATGGATCAATGGATGGTATGACATATAATAGTGGTGGCAATGTGTTGGTAGGAAACTCAAAATTTTAATTATAGTTGAAAACTACTTGAAACAATGTCAACTTGCATAGTTGAAAGTTAGTTGGCATCCCAACTATAACCACATATTTCATCCATCCATGGATGAAGGGACTACCCTTATATAACATTATCATTCATTTTGAGGTTTCTTTGCGCTCTAGTTTGATTTTTTCTCCTTTTTAATAGTTGTTTTGTTTTATCTTGTTTCTTTTTAGGCCCAACTTGTGTTTAGAAGTTTAAATCGTTTAATTTAATATCAATTCATGGAATTTTTCAAGTGAGTGCATCATGCCTTTTACATGTGAAAAAGTTCAAGTTTGTCATTTTGGGGTTATTATTAAGTTGTTTTTTTTTCAATCATGTTCAAGTTTTTTTTCCTTCTCATTGCATTTTTTTAATAATTAAATAAGCACATTAAGGTCATATGGTGTCAAGGCAAGTGAACATGAATAACATGAGGAAACAAGCTTATGGAATTTGGAAGCCACCACCACACATGCCTCTTACAATTGTAGGTGCTTAAAAGCAATTTTTTTTTTCTTTTCTGTTCATTTTCCTTTTACCAAGATACTTCTTCTTTTATTTCTCCACCATGTTACCTTTAGTTAAATTCTTTTTTAGCTAGGTTTTGTTTTGAACTCTTGCTGGTTTTTGTTTCAACTAGGTTTTTCTTTGAACTTTCATTAAGGTAATTAGGTTGATTTTAGTACACTTAAGTGTTTAGGGCAGTCCAAATCCAAGGGGAGGACTCTTTTGTTTCTATTGTCCAAATAGATGTTGAACCCCTCCTCTTGGAGCATCTAAGGCACTAAAAAACATCAAAAACGAATTAAAAATGAGAAAGTTATGGCCCCCCAAAGTAAAGGGGTCAAGTACTCAAAACAACAAACGACAACCAGTTCTTGAACACCCAAAAACTTCCTTCTATGTTGCTATGTTGTTATTATAGGCCTAAACTTATTTGTAGAACTTAAGGTGGCACATCTATAGCACTTTAACTCATTTAAAATGAAGAGAAAATGAGAAAATTATGAGCTTTGAAATAGGAGGGGTTCAAATAAAAGAAAAAAGGAAAACATGTTTTGTAAGTATGAATTTTTTTTTCTTCAACTTTCATTGGTTTTTCTTCTTTTCTAGTTCCAAAACAAAACTTGGGCAATGAAAGTTGAACTTATGAACCTTTGCAACAATCAATGCAAGTAAGGTTTTGATTATGTTTGTTTTAGTGAACTATTTTCAATTAAGTTTTAACTATATAATTTTTCTTATACTTTGATTGGGTTCAACTAAATTTCAATTAGGTTTCAACTAAGTATAAGATAAGCCCATGATCTGGGCTAGTTTTATTCGTTATTTAGTTGCCATTTTTCTAGATTTCAAAGTAATTTTTTCTTTGCCAAATTTTCTTATTTGAGTAGTAAATGATGATTTTTTATTGATTTTTAATGTGTGCAACTAACGCACATTTTTTTTCTTGATGCATTATAACTTAGATTTTTATTAAGTTTTCTCATTTTTAACAACTTTCATTTTCTTTAAATTAAAAATGCAAGGTGTAGTTACGAACAAGTCAAAAAATGTGGTTTAACAAGGTAATAATCCAATTAAACATGCCAATAATGAGTTCACACCATTAGTGCATAAACATAGGACAACCACCTTATAAAAGAGTCATTTCATTGTTCCAATAAATGTTTGATTAATAACAATACCATCTTTAGGATGTAGATGGGACCAATTCTTACATGGGAACAATGTTTCCTTGCATAATTTTTAGATTATAATAGGTTTTGCATTCTTAGTTGATAATATATAGGTAGACTATGTTTTTATTATGGTTTGATTTTCTTGAGTTAATTTTAGCTAAGTGTATTATTCCCATAGTTTAGCTTTAGTAGTTTTACAATTGTGATTGTAATTTGTGTAAACTTGTAATCTTAACTACATTTCAATTAATTTATATAAATTTTGACTTATTTTTTACATATTTTCAACTTGCTTTCAACTACCTTGTAATTATATCTTTACTTTGGCTCAACTTCACATATGTTGAATGACGTACAAACAACAAGATGCCATGTGTCATGCAAGTGTGTAACATAAGTGTCCACATGGCACAATATCATATGCTGACATTTTCAATAAATCAATGACTTCAAGATTTTGAAACCATACACATGGCACACATCAAATAATTTAGTTTTATGGTGGACCATGAATGCCCGTGTGATATGTGTCAATGTTCCATTGGTTATAATATAATTTAATAATAATCAAAATTCTAAATTTCCATGCCTTTCCTCAATGACGTGGCGTCAACTAAAATGTACATCGTTTTCAAATAAAATGTTGTCACTTCAACATTGACCCACAAATTGACATGTGTATGTTGTTTTCAATTGTGTTGTGGGGTCAACTCAATATTGTCAATTATTTTGGAAATTAGTTTGGTCAAAACACATAACTAGGAGCCAAAAAGGGCATTGGATGTTAGACATAATCAGTCAAAATCAAACATTTTTTTTTTATTACCATTTAAAACCATAGTAATCATGGCAAGTTAGTCATTTTTCCTTCATATGAATGTCAAGGAACTTAAAATAAAAATTCATTTGATCCAATTTTAAGTTTTGGTTTAAATTTAGGATGTTTAAAAACGTACACCTATTAGTCAAATGGAGTCAATTTTATAAAGGACTATCAAAAGGACTTATATAATTAAAAAAATTCATTGAAAAATATAGATGGTAAAGCATATTAACCACATTCAAAAATCACTCGTACTTTTAAAAATGTAAAATTTTAAAAATTTAAAAATTCAAAGAATGTTTCAAAATTGTTTCAAATTTTCAAAGCTTCAAAAGTCCTTTATCCCATATAAATGGGTTATAATGTACATGATTTATGAAGAAAAATTATAGCTTAAAGAATGTGAAATTTTAATTTTTGGAGATGATTTAAAATTTTAATCATTTTTCAAGATGAAACATTGAATCTGTAAGGAATTAATTTTCACACTTTTAAAAATTCATATTTATTCAATAATGATTAGCAAAAAAATGTGATGCATTGGGGAACATTTAATTGTTTTAAAAACAAGTTATAAAGAATTTCATTCAAAACTTCATTCCCATGTAAAAGTTTTTTTTGGGATAAAGGACTTGAAGTCCTTTTCCAAAGTAATCCCTTTGGCTCCTAGTTATAGTTTTTGACCCAATTGACAATGTCATTTTTGAGTTGCAAAAAACATTTTGCAGTTGAAAGTGATGTTTTCAAGTATAAATGACACAAGAGAAGTAGTTGAAAACATAGTTGAAGAATGGGGTTTTGTTCTTACTGCCTGAAGCATCTCATCTTGTTCAAATAATAGGGGACTCCTTATTGGAGACAACACTTTGCAAATCAAACAAGAAAAAAATGTGAGGCATATAGCAGAAAAATTTGAAAGAATGCAGAATATTGATACAAATGGTCAATTTACTCATAGTTAAACAACCTCCTCAAACATTTCTTGATAGGGAAGTCAATGTCAAAGTTGTGAATATGCTTGAATTTGGGGTTGAACGTGACCACTTCAATGAAAAGCTCCATCACCTCTAAAAAAACCTCCATATTTGACTTTAAAGCTAGGATGTGCTACCCAAGGCTTTGGTAGGCCATGACATTGCTGCCTGCAAGGTGAAAGATGGTTAGAAACAAAATTTGATGCAAAAAATTTGAAAAATAATTTTTTGAGGAAGAGCTCATACCTATGGATGCATATAAATTCATAATAAAAGATTTATTCTTGGAACAAACATCAATCTAGGCCTGAACCATAACAAGATGCATTTCCTTAGTAGCCTTAAAGGGTTTGCTAACCTTGGATATAGACATAGAGGCCCTATCCATCCAATTATACAACACATCTTCAATATGAACATCAATAATGTTGTTCACAAACTCATTGGATGGAGAGGAAAAAAAAAATTTCCCACAAACCAAAGAACTCCCATCAGGGACCTTAATGAAAAAATTTGCACATTGAGGAGAATCTGCAAAATTAAATGACAATTTTCAACTTAAGAAGAAAAGAAAAAACAATATAGTGAAATCTTATGGGATTATGATGGAACCTTTAGAGATGAATCCTCGTTACTTGTGATTGGTATGGATTCACCATAGCCCACTTCATCTAAATCTAGAAGCCATAGCTTTC
>Ga0209208_10006705_pt1 | contig 15840 bp, 8 predicted proteins | sample S1TSphfallax_3_FD_187694 | JGI IMG/M metagenome (GOLD analysis project Ga0209208, IMG submission 187694) | Host-associated microbial communities from peat moss isolated from Minnesota, USA - S1T2_Fd - Sphagnum fallax MG (SPAdes) (version 2) | ecosystem: Host-associated > Plants > Peat moss >...
CCGGAGTGGGAAATGCGAAAAACCGGATGGGGGGGATCAACGGGGTGCATTATGCACCGGGTTCACACTAGTGTTAAAATATTTTCTTAGAAACATCTTTCTATAGTTTTGGCTACCTATTTCAACCATTTTTAAAAATACAATGGTTTTGCTTTAAAATTATGGTTGAATTATGGCTATTGAAATTTTCAAAAAGAACTTGATTTTAGCACTTTCAATCTTTAACATAACATTTTGGCTATAGATGGCTAAACACGCATGTTAATGATGGAATAATTTCTTTTAACAATAATGAATTGTTTATTCACAAAGGCTATAAGGTGATTCCTTGGGTTTTCACCAATAGGTTTTGACATAACACACTACTTACCACAACATTTAAGGCACCACAATAAACATGGAAGGGGAAATCTTGATAGAAAAAACATAAAACAAGGATAGGTTGTCAATTTGGCTTTCGAAGCATCCAAACTTCTTTAACGTGCAAGGATTTGGACCAAGCTAGATTGTTGAGGAGTATACTTGAAGGTTATTGTTGATGGATTGACCTTTATATTAGGATCCAAAAACCTAACATTTTAAGTGCCTTGATGCGGTTGAAGTGGCCCCAGGTTTGAAGTTTTTCTTTGATTTTGCGATAGGTGCAAATTGATCAACCCTTGCTTCGTTTGAATAGTCCTCAAGGGATGATGAACTTACATGTCATTTTGGCAATCTAGAATAGATTCAAAGGGTTAAGATTTGTAGAAAGAACATTGAGCTTAACACCTTGCATATTGTTCAAAACCTATCAAGTTAATAATTGTTTAGATGAAAGTCTAAAAACATGACCTTGTATACGTTGTGACAATGATCTATAAAGTGATTACCATTCCAGTTAGAACGTCTAATATCCAATTCCACCCAACAAATGTTGAGTGCATGTTCACCACAAGTTCTGCATCTAGGGTATTTTTATGTAACTTGCAAATGGCCTTGAGGTGGGTTCATTACTTTATCAACTTGATCATGTGGCTTGTAAGGTGGAATCTAATTATGAGTTGCCATGATGCAAAATTAAGCAATGTGACCTTAATTTGTTTACACATAATACACCTTAATCTTAAGGAATGCATGGCTTGATTTGTGTGGCGATGTTAAATTAAAATCATGAATTTTAACAAGGCAAAACATTTTCTCGTTCATGGCTTGCAAAATTTCATAACTTCAACTTTAATTCCTTTGTTAAGTTTTAATTTTGATTAAAATTCATCAAAATGAACTTGAATTAAAAGTAAATGATTATGAACAAGCTTTAATGGTGGATTATTGCCATTGACATTAATGTTAAAATGGGTTGGAATGGGGGTCTCATAATCAAAAATTCAAGTTACAACCCCATCTTAATGTTCATTCCACTATATCATCGGCCTACATTCACATACATTCATTTTCTTTATCAATCATGTCTATTTCCAATGTTATTATAATATCATCATTCAAAGTAACATGTCATTGGTCCATAACATCTTAGATAATAGATTATAAAATTTCTATTAAACTTTTAAATTTAAAAATGTCTATTGGTTTCATCAATAAACATGTCCCACAAATTTAGTGTAAATGACCTCGAAATGTTGTACATGTGAAGTTATGTCTTCATTAATACCTTGTTCAATGTTTGTGAAGGCCATTAAATTATTTTATTGATTGATTTCATGGTGAAATTGCTTTAGAAAGGCTTGTAATTGTTCCCATGAAACAAAGGTACAAACATTATGAAACCTATACCAAACATAAGCATAAACTTTTAGAATCATAAGAAACTGCACTAAATAACAATTGTAGTTTGTGACAAGGTTTGTAATGAACACTTCCATCAACCATTCAACATGGGTAGTTGGATCTTTGTTTTAAATTCTTGAAAAATAGGGCAAATTTCATGATATAATTGTCGACATAAGACCTTATCATGGGATGATGACAAACAAGCCCTTCCATAACATCATTAGATTTATGGTTGGATTTAAAAGTGGTGGTGGATTAGCACCATGGTGCAAAAAATTAACCATTAATGTTGGATTAACATCTAATGGCAAATTAACAATTAATCAAGGTGGTGGATTCAACTAAGTTGATTAATTAACAAATGATTGAAAAACCATATTGTTGGTTAAGGTTGAATTAATCAAAGCGTGAAGGACCACTTTAACTTGTTGATTATTTTGACCAATACAATTATTGATTTCTCGAACTAATTTTTTTTACAACTTAGCATGTGGTGGCATCTATCCATATGGAAATTATAATGTTATTTTGGATTTTTATATTAATTGATTGTAATTCAAATCTTTAGGAAATAAATTGACAATATATGTTACAACCTATATTTTCTCATTGCAATTTCAATTTAATTGAACTTGTAAGATTTTGTAGCTACAAAAAAATGTGCACAAGTTAAATTTGATTAATTATTCAACATTGTGTTCAACCTTGTTTTAAATTATAACCTATATGTACCCATAAACTCATTTCAAAATAACAAACTTAACCAAACCTAACATGTCCTTTCACCTTAATGGTCAAGATTTTTTTATCACAAGTAATCCACACCTTGGTCATGGTCTAATGACCTAAATCCAATCCTGAGATTTTTAAAAAACTAAAAAAAATCTTGATCATTCAAAAATGTTGACCACATTTTGGTCGCCATCTCAATGGTCAAGATTTTCCATCACACTAATCCACGGCCAATTTAGTCCAAAAGGGAGAAAAAAATTGATTGTTAAAACTATATTTCGATCACCATTTGGATGGCCAAGATTTGACCATCAAAAAGTGATGATTGGATTTTTGTCATCATCCAAATAGTCAAAATAGTTGGTCATAGTCTAGCGACTTGAATCTGGTCATGAAATGATTTATTGATGAAATAATAATAATAATAATTATTATTAACTTATCAATAATTAAATTTAGCCGCATAGTAAAAAATAACATTTTTATTTTTATTTTTGGGAACATATGGTCAATGTTAGTGTTGACCTAACAATTAACGTGTATTGATTAATGTTGATGTGAAAATTGACACAAAAATGGCATGTCACATTAGTTTTGAAAACCTTAATTATCCTTACAAAAGGGTCTCAACAAGTTGAAACTCAAAACTCATAGAAAAATAATTTGACAATGCAACAAGATCATGTTTTCCCACCAAAGTTCAATTATCATTCAATTGTTGAATTATAACAATCCTCACTAGTTAAAACAATATTTGATCAAACATGAATTTAAGGGCAACATGCAAGTATACCCTCAAGATGTAATGTTTTGAATTTCACTAAATAGCTTGTGATAAGTAGTTTGGATACATTTAAACTTTGATCAAACTATGAAAAGATGAAAAGAAATCATAATGAGGTATTCATTCTTGTCATAATGAAAAAAAATTTGTTCAATTTTGTGATGTAAATGGACTATGCAATCATCCACAAAAAGATTAAATCAAATTGGCTATAAGTAAAAGGAGAAAACATACATATATATTTAAAACCCTTCTATATATTGGTGACATGCCAGAATGTGTGGTCTAAATATGGCAATTTTGGGTTTTTTTTATTAAAAAAATCTTTTGTGTGTAGTTTACAAATCCCTTGTGTGACCGAATTTAGTGGCAAAACTTAGCCACAAAGAAAAAAGTGGGCATGATTTTTCTTAACCTTACAAAATATAAGATTCATGTGAATTATGGAATGACATTTTATTGCATGATTTGTGATGTGAGGTTGATTGGTGGCAATTTCATCTTTGTAGGTGTGGTTTATAATGAAAGTATGATTGTGGTCCTATCACACACAAATGTAAATTTGTGAAGTTCTCTCAAGGTAAAAGGGAGATTGCAAAAAAATCTTGTAGGAATTTTTATACAAAAATTTCAATTTTTTATGTGGTAAGTTTATATTAAATAGACTAAATGTACACAATGGAAAGGTGATATTTCAATCACAATGTATAAGGTTTTGGTGAGGTGCATACAAATTTTGTGAAAGCACGAACAACTTGGGTATTGGTTATATTATGTTTGATTGTTATATATTGGGGAATCAAATGAATATATTCATCGTCCATTAGTGTAATCTACATGTGGACATGGCTCATACATACATGATGGAATTGGGTGTTATAATGATGATTATTTGAAAATTGTTGCATATATGTTAAGTGATTTTTTACTTCAAATGGTTATTGAAAACATTAATCATTGGGTCAATTGTTAAAACACTAAATCAAGATTATGGACATTTGAGAACTTTACGAATTTTGAAACATTCTACTATAACAGTTAATGGTAAACAATGAAAATAATTGTGAAGGAAAAATTGTTAATTAAAATATTAATTATGGATTTTATCAATGAACCGATCTTGGGAATGATAAATTTCATATTGTCAAGAGGATAACTTATACTCATTGTAATCTCATAGGATTTTCAAAGTTGTATAAGAAATGTCATGGGAGTGTGAAAAGTTTGTTGAGCACATTGTGAATGGGTGGTCCATTGTGAATTTTAAGTTTGAAAAGGTTATGGTGAAATTTTTTGATAATTTATTTTTGGGGGATTAATGGGTTTTTATTGTTCAACAAGGGCAATATTATTATACCTAATAAATTTTTATTACTCTTGTAGTTGATGCATCTAGCTTTTAAATACATTGGTGATCGATGTCAAAAAAAAAGTTGTTACATTAAATAAAATACCCATGTTCTTTGGGAATTGATATCTTGAATAAACATTGGACATTTTTATCTTTCTTGAATAAAAGGCATACGTAAATGAACAAAATATTTTATGATGGGCTTTGATTAATGGCTCAAACAAATGTATTAATGGAGAAATTTTAAATCTTGATTGAAACCCCTTGTCATTGTTTTGCATTATTTGAATTTTGACTATAATGTAGTGACAACTTTATCATTTGATTCATCCTTTGCACTTAGTACAACATCTTTTATATTTTCCAAAGCATCCGAAACTTCTTTAATGTTGTCCCTTATGGTTGACTGTGTTTGGCTATCAAATAAAGTTTTTTGCCTTGATTCTTCTTCAATGTCCTTTTTTCATGTTTCTTCTTCCACAACCTTTGTTTCTACTTTTAATTCAGCAACCATTTTTTGTTTGTGTGCTTCAAAAAATGTTTTCATTTTGGCATCTTCCGTGTCATGAAATAATTTCTTACATCCTCGTCATCTAACATTTTCCTCTTCCATGCTTCCTCTTGCACACATTGTTCTTCTAGTATTCTTGTTTCTTCTTCATTTTTCTTCAATTTGATCTCATTTTCAAGTTTCATTCTTTCATCATCTTTTGATTTCTTAGCAATTTCTGCTTTTGTTGGACTTTTGATTTCTATCTCAATATCAATTTGCACACCTTTATCTAACACTTCTACAATGGAATCATCTTTTTCTAATTGTTCATCACCGATAATGATTGCGATTTGTGCACGACTCCATTGTTTTCCATCTTTTCCCATTGCTTTTAAAGTTGCAAGTTCTATAGCCAATTGGCTTGCTTCCTCTTTAACTTTCCTTACTTCTTCAACTTCATGTGTGGCTTTTAATTCAACATCTTTTTCTTTTTGTTCAACAATTAATGTAGTTAATTCTAAATCAACTAGTTGTTTCTTGTGAAGTTCTTTTAATTCTTTTTTTGAAATCAATGTTTGAGTTTGGCCATATTCTAGTTCTTCCATGGCTTGAAGGAATTTGATTTTTGCAATTACCAATTTGTTAGTAAAGGAATATTTTCTATCTATAAATTTTAAAAAAGATTCCCCAACATTTTTTTCAATTTTGGTTAATGGTGCAAGTGGTGATATTGGCATAATGTTGACAAATTGTTTTGTTGCCATTTCCACATTTTTCAAAAATTGTTCTTCTATCATATCAAAAGAATGAAATGATGTGTTTATAGGAAATATTGAAATCTTCATTTTCCTCTCTTTTTTTTTTAATGATTGCATGTTTGTAAGGGTTGTTTTCAATTTTGCAATAGCTTTTTCTTGCTTAATATTTGTGTTTTTGAATGAAAATGATTTATTCTTTTTTATGATGTTTTTTGGTTTGTTCTTTTTCTAGGAGTCTTTCAAGAATGTTAAAATGGTCTTCAAGCTTGTTCAATTGCTTCATGTGTCTTTTAACTTTCAATAATGATTTGTTAATTTTGTCTTGAAATGTTATAATATCGCAACTTGATATTTTAAAATTTTGATGCAACACTTGCCATAAACTATTCTTAATGAAATGATTGTAAATAGACAACATACATGCTTACATTGAATGATTATAGAATTTAACAATTGATGTAAATTGATAATTTTAATGTTAGTAAAAACCACATTAAAATGCAAGTGTCATTTGGGATGAACCTATCAAATAAGCTCAATCTTGAAGGTTAAAACTAAAATAGAATAGGATTTTCCTACTTAGGTGCCACTTGAATTAGGTTTAAAAGCTTAGCCTAGGTTGCTTAAGGGTAGGTATATAGCCTAGGTGGTCTAGGTGCCATGTAGGCTACCTAGCTTTACACCACTCGCCTAGGTGCCATGTAAACTTTAAGTAGGTAGGTAGCATAATCTTGTTTAAGTGTCATACCTATGTTGATGATCTATACACAAAAGTTATAGAAATGACCACCAAAATAGTTGAAGAATAGTTATAACAGAAAACATCATGTATTTACAATGTTAATGGATGAACTTGTATATGTTATATGAAATACATAGTGTCACTTACAATTGGTTGTCAATTATGACTTGTTCACAACTACAACAAATATAGTTGTAAATGTTGCTTGCAACTAAAACTAGTTGCAATATAATCATTGATTTGTGATTTCTTTTTGATGAAATCAAATTAAAAATAATAAAATGAAAATTTTAAAATCCACATGGAGGTGATGAAAATGTTGATTATTTGTACTCTGATTAGAAATTTGTGACCACAAAATAAAGGCGTTTATGGAATCAACCACCCTCTACAAACAATCCATTGGACACCTTTTGTTTTTTTTACGAAGGAAATATTGCCTTAACAATTATTTGGATGTCATCCTTGGTCCTTTAGATGCATCAACATTGTTACATGTGTTCTTTATGTTTGATTGATAACTTGGATTATGTGTATTTAATGAAGAATATGTGGACATCCATACATTACAAAAATGTGAATTAATAGGCAGGGATGTGCAACATCTAACCATCCATTCAATGCCAACATATGTTAGATACATCCAATATTTTTGTATGTACATATCCAGCACATGACAAAAAAATTTAAAAATCAAAGTTTGAATGAATGTGAAATTAATAATTTTATTATGAAAAAGTGAGATAATTTTTGAAAATGGATATATATTTGTTTTTATAATGATGAATCTAGCCTTAACTTATGATATTCATTCATCATGTAGATTTTTTTTTGAATTTCATTAAAATGTTAAAAATTCAAACCTCATGTCAATCCTAGCCGTAGGCTCACAACCAATATTAAAACAAAAAAAAGGATTAATGAAGCAAAACAAGCTTGGGACATGGTGAAAATAAAAATTTCACCCACACAAGGGGGAAAATGCTTTGGGATCAAAGGGACATACATTCAAATTTACCAAGTTGCCTTCTTGTTTTGAAAATCAAAATTCCCAAGGAATTCCAAATCTTTAAGACAAGGTTTACTAGGCAAGCCTTGTCCAAATCAAGTGATTTTTCATGCATTGAATTTTTTTTAACAATAACTACCTAGTGTGGGATCACATGTGCAAAACAAAATTGTTTTGAAATAATTGAATATCCATGAATGAAAAGTTGAAACAAAATTTGCCATTCAAATAATCATGATTAATTAGATGTCCAAATGAAATTTAAATGAATAGTTTGATAGGGAGTTGGAAAGATGGAAGCACAATTGATAAAAATGTGTGCAACAATAATATGATTAGAAGTAGCATTAATTCAAATCATTTAAAAACCAACTTCTTTAGGTGCATTAAGTGTCGTTACATTAAATATTTTACCACATCACCCATTTAAATATGGGGTGATGGGGAAGGTTGTGGGTGCATCAATTGTGCATTCAAAGCCAATGGCAACCACACAAACACCATTTGTTTCATTATGACCACCAATTAATTTGCTTAATAAGCCGACAACAAGTGATGGGGTGGAATAACAAGCTAAACATGCAAAGTCCTACTAACAATAATGGACAAACAATGTTACCATTAACCTTTGGCTTGTTTGACATGATAATGCTTGAGGGACAATTAGAGAAATCATAAGGATTTCAAGGAAGTTGTCAATGAGGTGGTCAAAGTTCTAGTTCACAAGGTGTTACAACTCCCATTGTTTTTAAAACAATAATCAAAACATGTTAGTTTTGAACTTGTTTTGATTTAGATTATGACAAGCAAAATTATGCCTTGGGTTAAATTTGATATGGTGCATTTAGTTAACATTGACCATATATTTTTATATTTCACATGCAAAATTGACATGTGTGTTCCTGAAGTGTGTATTACTAGACATTAAAAGACAACTTGTCATGATTGGTCAATAACTAGCAAATGAATTAGTATGTTTGTCAACATATGACATTATAATTATAATTTTTAGTGGGCAATGATTCATACATTTTCATTACCATAAAATGTGTGGTCATGAATTATTCACTACACCAAAAACATGGCATCCATGACTACACAATTTATACACAATTCAAATTAAAAGTTGTTACTTATGTCATGATAGTTACAACTAACCATATCGTTTTCATGATTATAGGGAAAATGGCCATGATTGTCTATCATAATGGATATTTTCAATGGGTTGTTTTTTTGGGAAACATTTTAAAATTAAAAGCTATAATTTATATTATTTATTTATTAATATAAATTTGATGAGGCATAGAAGCTAGTAGGCCATCTAGGCATGTAGATAGGAAGTGTGTTTTTGTTAGTATTAACCAAATTAACCAAGTGTAATAAGTGATTTGGCTTTCACATTTTTGGGTGAAAATTTGTACTAATATTGTAAATCATCCAAAAGCATTCATGAAAATGTTAATAATATATTGTGGAAACATGTGGTATGATTTATAATGAATTTAATGAAAATAAAATATTCAAAAGAATCATTAACCATTATAACAAATGTTTCAAAACACTATAACATTTCCTATTTTTTAAGAGATTTTTTTAATGTGATATGTTTTGGAGAAGATTGTTTATATATATAATGTAACCTTTTTTAGTTCATAATAAGATTTGAATGTGTTAAAAGTATATGATTAGAATATTCCAAAAAACACTCACCAAAAATGATGGACCATGTGGCTCTTTTTATCTAGTTTGCACCCATATTCTAAATCAAGGAGGAATTCCCATTTAAAAAATAATCATTAAGGGTTTTTTGTTTGATAAAAGAAATCCTTCTTTTATGGAAAGTTGCTTCATGCTAATGTGCATTTGCACATCATTTCCAAAGTTATTTTAAATGGGACCTTTAAATGAAATGTAAGTGTCATGTATTAGAAATATTGTTTAGCTTATTTGTATCAAATAGTTTGAAGAATTATGTACACGTGGGGCTTGGAAACATTTTTCATTAAATGTTTTCACAACTATAAATTACTATTTTTTTATGTTTATCAATTGCATGTTCTGATATATGGCTTGAAGTTTATGTGGGAATTTTAAAAATTTAAAAACTGATAAATATATATTCCTAATCAAAATGGCCCCTTAAAAAATCGATAGCCTTAACTTTGTAAATTCATAATTAAATCATAGTTAATCAATCAATTGCTAAATGAAATAAAATGACTTCCAAATTAACTTAAGAAAAGATTCATAAATCATGTTCCAAATTTGTGTTATTAACCAAAAAGTTCAAGGAAAAAAACAAGCTTTACGTTCTTGAATTTTTTTCTGAAATGTAGTGATTAAAAAAATCAAAATAAACAATATTTTTGATATTATCGAAATTTCAAAATCTATGGAACCTAATAATTGTATTAAAAAAAAGGTTCATTTAATTATTTCCTATGATTTTTCAAAGTTGGATGGGTTCAGGAAAATCAAGGTGTGACATTCTTATTGGTACCACCCAAGGATGGGCTTGCCTTGATCTACTAGGTAGATAATTAATTGTCTTTGATGCTGGTCATATAATGTTTTTATCGCTCTAGCCCCACATGCACCTATGCATCAAATGTAGAAACATTTTTTTGAATGTTTTGTGTTGTTTCCAACTTAAGAGCTTGGAGTAGCTTTTGAATGTCCAACTCCTTCTTGCCAAGATTAATCAAGTTGTGCAAAATACAAAATGTAAAAATATTTGGAACCAATGCGATATCCATTTTTTTTTTTCCCATAATTTCCCTAAAGGTCTTTTTCAAGATGCCACAAGCATTTTCTACCACAACATGTTCACACTTGTGTTTTTTGTTGTATAAAACTTTCAGAACAAAATGCTAATGCCCCTATTTGTGTGACGTCATTATCCATGGTAACAACGGACACCCCTTGTCACCAAGAAAGTAAGGACTGAACCCATTTTGACTTTGCATGTCCATGTTGAACAATCCCCAATATTGAGCTTGCATGTACAGACTTGATTTTTGCAAAATTTGGGAATCATGCACATTTCCAAGTAAGCCAACTTAAATGTCAATGAACTTCTTTCTAGCATCAATAACATCTTGTGCAACAACCTTATATCCTTTAGTCTTATGAAAATAGTAATCCTTAACAAAATCAAGTTTGGGTTTATAAATTGAGATGTGTGTATTGTCTATTTGTGCCATGTACACTTGGTAATCCGCATAATTCTTTGGACTCCAACATCACATCTTCCATCTTTGGTTGTGTGGGCCATGTTATAAGACTTTTGAACACGATGTTCATAGCTTAACAATTTCACAAATAACAAACCCATAGTGGATTTGCCAATTGCAAATAACTCACTATATGTCACCATATTTGAACCATGAGAAAGTTTGTAGATAACACATGCAACCGTAACCTTTACAAGGATTGTAAACCTATACCTTGTATTCTTCTTTGCATTTTAGTGGTCTCAAATTGTTTGCAATGTTGAATATCTTTTTCTTTGACATTTTGAAATTTTGAATCCACTATTGGTTGTCATACTTGGTTAGTAAAAACACAAAAAACTAGGTGGTACTACACATCTTAACCCAATAGTTTAAATTTGATCCAAGTGCAAACAAAGTGTTTGATAATTGTAGATTGTGCAGATCCATAGTTGAAATGAAATATTGCAATGTTGTTGATGTTAGTAGTGACGTTTGTTGAATGCAAAAATGGTTGGTGCAAGTCCTGTATGTCCCAAACTTGCTTAAAAACTTCAATGAAGATGATAATCTCCATTATGACCGCCCATTCGTCATTGTCCATGGTGAGTTCACATGATGACAAAACTTGTAACACAACAATAAACAACATCACTTGACATAATTCCTTCTTTGTTTTGCAAACACATCTTAACAATAACCTAAATAAATAATATAAGCACATCCTGACAATAATCTAAATAAACTAAAGTTGGAAAAACCTACATACACCAAATAAGAAAAGAAAAGAAAAAGAAAAGGGTAATAGACATATACCTAATGTCCAAACTTGCTGATTTTTTTTGGTGAGGTCATTCAATGACCAAACTTGTAGCACATTGATTCCTTCTTTGCTTTGCAAGAACATCCTAACAACAACTTAAACAAAATATAAGTTGGAAAACCTCAAGAAACAAAAAGTAGAAAAAAAAATAGTGTAAAAATAAACAAATGTATCAAGTAGACAATCAATAATTGAAGAAAGGTCCAAATTGAGTTGGAAATGAAACACATTTTCCTCCTTGCTCTCCTCCACACTCTCTTTTAGAGTCTAGAAAAGATGAAATATAATTCAAGAGATGGTGAGTTGAAGTTCTTCGGTAAAGATGCAATTGCTTTGAAGTAATTGAAGGAAGGTTTGAAAAGAAAAAGGTAGTGTAAAAGTACACAAACTTGTGAAGCAAAAAATCAAAAAATGAATAAAATTTCAAATTAAATTGGAGATGAAACAAACTTTCCTCCATGTTCTCCTCCAAAGTCTAAAAAAGAGGAAAGATAGAGGAGATGGTGAGTTGTAGCTCTTTGGCAAAGATGTAGCTACTTTGAAACGACATTAATGGTGGTGTTAATGGTGATGGAAAAAAAAGTAAGTTTGTAGCATCATGAGATGGTGTGGCGAATACTTTGAGAAATCATGAAAAAACTAAATTAACTTTGCCCTAAATTTCTATGTGTTGACAAGTCTTTAGATAAATAATTAGGAAGAAGTTAAAAAGTTAGTGGTACATGACTTTTGGGTGGTAGGTGCCCCTTTTATAGACATTAGGAAAAAAATGGAAAAAAAACACTACCTCCAAATGTGGCATGACCTTAATTATGTTCCTTGCCACCTACGTCTAATTGAAAGACCAATTATTATAAACTTATATTAATGTCAACTAGTTACAAATATACAATCCATGGAGAGAAGGGTGCAATAATTCAACATTGTTATGTGACCATTGTCAATGAGGTTGGCACATGACATGTTTATCAACACCAATGTTAACATTCCCAAAAGGTAATTGTGTTTGTCCATGTTGCAAAAAAAACGACATAACTGAGAAATAACAACATTATCCATGACATTGGAATTGCAAAAGTACTTGAAAAAGTGAAACAAAAAAGGATGCTTACTTGAGCTATAATTTATAAATGCATTCATTATTTGTTCATTATGACATGTTCACTCACACGATAAATTCATATTTCCTTTTACTAAAAGATTCATGTGAACAAATTAAATTTGTGTATTTTAAAATGTCTAAAGCTATAATACATAACTAGGTCAAAAAAATAGTACATTAACAGTAGGCTTTAAATTGTTAATGAGGATTAAACATTTAAGGTGATTATTCTTTCTTTGAGCTTTTACATTCTAGGATGCCTTTTTGATAGTGTATTCACACACATGATTATCATTTTCAACTCATTCATTGACATTGTAAATTTTCTTTCAATATTTTCTAGTTTCACAAATCTTTTTAATGTTCATAACATCATTTGCAAATAGACACAATGATAATTTATGTACATATGGATAAAAGATCAAGAGATCACATTTATATTTTGCATTTTTCAAACCCCAACTTTAAAACACAACTTCTGCATATTTTTTTCATGATAATTTTATGCATTAATCATGATTATCACAACAAATTTCATTCACATACTTTCCCTCTAATCATTCCACACATAATCACATTTTCATTGCTCCCAACATATTTACAATATCTTTGTACACATACAACTTGGATACAAACCCTTGTGAATAAAAATTCATGCTTGTAATAATATGCATTTAAAATTCTCTTAGCAACATTCCACATGCACAAACTTTCTTGTTCACAAATTGAACATACGTCAAGACATAAATAGTTATAAACTCTCTCTTGTTGTCAAATTTTATTCTTGACAATCATTTGTTAAGGAACATTATAACTTATTGACCATTTACACATGACTAACAAGAAGTTTTCAATCTTTGCACAAGAGGAAAAAAAGGACATCAATTAATTGTTAGCATACTAATAATATGACATATAATGCTAATGCCATCAACAAGTTAAAAATAATGTCATATAAACTTTGCTTCCTCATCACAATACTCATCATCAACTTGTCTACCAACAACTTATTTGCTTCAAATTAACATTTCTTCTTTTCAAGTTTATCAAATATCATAAACAATAAAATACTAGATATAATAGCAAGGTAAACTCAACAAAAATAGCAAAAACAAGTGTGTCAATTTCCTCCACATCAATATGTGTTTTTCTTAATTGGATTGCGATAACTGTAACTTATGCATGAGTAAAAGAACATCATTAAAAAATAAGATTGGTCACCATCACCAAAGGTTTCTTTAACGAAATTCTTAAATTTCAAATTTCTAAAATGTTTATTTGTTAGTTGGAATCAATTGTAGGTCACACAACATCACAACAATTATTCCTAAAACATTCAATTCGAGGTTCAACTATGAAATAAATGTTGGAAGCAATTAAGGACAAGACTTAAATGTATCTAGTTTACAATAGTACCTTGGTAGGTTCAATACATGTTTGTTGAATAATTAATTAAACTTGAAATTTTTATTTCAATAAATAAAATATTTTTAATGATTCAACATTTTCCTTCACAAAATTTTGTTTTGAAAAAAATGGGGGAAATTTTCAACATTTATGAAAATAATATAATTAATGTCAAAGTTGCCAAGGTAATAGGGTATTCAATATGTCAAAAAACTAACACAAGTACATCATGAGGTATAAACTACAAGATTTGTTGTTTGTTGTGGACTTCTATAAGGTTAATATTTTTGAGGTGCTTTGAGCTTTGATCTATTACCCTTGGGGCTATAGGGAAAGCCTACTTCCTATTTATAAGAAAAGATCTAATTTTAAGCTACCACCCTTGAGGCTAGAGAGAACAACAAAGAATATGCATTTGGGTGTGACAATAAAATAATTGTGATGCTAAAGGTTCTCTAACCTTAAAACCCCTTAAATTTATTTAAAAAAAGAATAAAAAGCCACCCAATGATATATGGGTGCATATAGATGACAATATATGAACATACATAGGAAGCATTAACGAGCAATAAAAAGGTTTTAACTTAAAATATTTTCAAAAGAAAAAAATTAAAAACCTCTAATGATGTATGCATACATATAAATGACAATAAACTAATACACATATGAAGCATCATATAATTCCATAGAAAGGTTTTAACTTAAAAAATATTTTCACAAAAAAGTTTTGAAAACCACTCAATGATGAATGTATACATATAAATGACAATATATCAACATACATGAGAAAGATAGTAATTGTGCCATAGAAGTGTTTCAACTTAAAATATTTTCAAAAGAAAGTATTTAAAACCACTCAATGGTGTATGTAAACATATAAATGACAATATGGTAATATACATAACAAGCATATACATATGGTATGTATGCATATACATATGGTATGTATGTATGCATGTATGTATGTATGTACTGCATGATGTTGGGTCGTCGGCTCCCTCCCGCCTTGCTCCATCGCAATGCGCTTTGTCCATATGCGCGATGGTTTGAATTTCTCGTGCCAAAATCTTCCACCCACCCAATTGTTGTTTTTGCAATTCCACACTTCAATGCAAGCAAATCTGTAGCTGCTGTGTTTGTTTTTCTCGTGACCCATCAGTTTTTTTTTTTTTTAGTTCTCCTCACTCGTCTGCATTGTTTGACGTTTTTGTTGTATTTTGTTGCGTTTTTTTGTGCTCGTATTATCATCTGTGTTTCTTAGCTAGCATCATGCTGCTTGTTGCACAACAAAACTAGAAGAAGAAGAAGGAGAAGAAGCGAGAAGAAGGGAGAAGAAGAAGACAAAGAAGAACGCAAACGAAGTACGAAACCGTCGTCTTCTTTTCTTGAAATGCACTCCCTCCTCCTCCTCCTCCTCCTCCTCTCGTAAGGGATTTTGAACAACCTGACTCCCCAACCACAGGGGGGTCTTGGAGCTTTTTCATATGAATCAGTACCACATTTATGAGGCTATTGGGCGAGGGAAGCACTCGGTGAGTGAAAGAAAGTTTCCTCTTTCTGTGGCCTTTTAATCTTTTGGGTTGTTGTTGGCATTGGTGTTGTTGTTCTGGTTTGTGATTTGTGGTTGTGGGCGGTGTTTTTTTTTTTTTTTTTTTTGTTT
>Ga0209208_10006706_pt1 | contig 15838 bp, 20 predicted proteins | sample S1TSphfallax_3_FD_187694 | JGI IMG/M metagenome (GOLD analysis project Ga0209208, IMG submission 187694) | Host-associated microbial communities from peat moss isolated from Minnesota, USA - S1T2_Fd - Sphagnum fallax MG (SPAdes) (version 2) | ecosystem: Host-associated > Plants > Peat moss >...
CATATCCACCTGAGTGGGGTGGGTATTAGAAACTGCACCAAACCCTTGCTGGATATCAGATTTGATACCCATGGTTATAAAAAATGCTCAGTTTTGATACATGGTCGCAGTTATAAAAATCAAATAATTGGTTATTATATATAACTATGATTCTCAATTTTTTGAAAAAGGCAAATAACCCACATAGAAAATCATCAGGTATTTGCCGGTTCTTACATGAAACTGGTGATTCTTTGAGGTTTTTGAAATCCTGGAACCAGTGAATCTTTGATTCTGAATTTTTGAAATACCCAGAATCGGCAGTTCTTTGATTCTGATGTTTTTTAAAAAAACCCTGGAAACTGACAGTATTTACAAAAATCAAATCTACATGAAAGGAAGGGGAAGTATGATGGCTTAAAGGATGGATCTGTTTTAGATCCTAATTACAGATACAATTTTCTATTTGCGCATCATTACAAAATTCACTTCTCATATCATTGTCATCATCTGAGATTATTGTTCCTAACTATGAATAAGCAACTATATTGAGGTGTGGTGTATACCTCAATTGTGCTTTAGCGTAAATAAACCAATGTGTTGTGTACCAGCTTACAACATAGGCCTGCTTTAGTCTAGAAGTCAAGGCCAATTTTTTTTTTTTCCCGCCAATAATGGGAAATTTGAGCACTTTTTTGGCTCATTGTTTGGGCCCATGTCATTAATAAAATGTTATTTGTTTTGGGGCCAATGAATTCATATGTAAAATCCATTGAGGCCAAAAAGTAAGGACTAAGACTTCAACCCCTTGGATGGTTTCATTTTTTTTCCTGTCTTTGCTTTCTCAAGTTAAACCCTAAACGGTAGACCATCATGGATGAGCATAGACACAATATTTTTGTTATTCTTGTGTTTTTCATAAGGATTCAACATGTTATTATTGTAGTTTTGGCATTGTAACAACTTGCATTTCATTAACATTATAGTGCAATGATGAAGATGGTTGTTTTCATTATGGAAGCAAATGAAGTAGTAAGATAGAGATTTTTTGGACTTATGAATGAGAAAGTGGTTTCATGGAGAAACAACTTTTGGGCAACTATTTAGCAAAGATGTTCAAGCAACAAACAAAGTTAATTCTAGAAACATTTCAGTTTTTGTGCAATATTGTAGGTCCATCATTGGGTAGGGTAGATTCTTGCATGAAATCATGCATTCCAATTGAAACATGAGTAGCCATCGCCTTATTTCATTTAAGTAATGGTTACACCTTACAAATTTGTGGTGAAATTTATGGAGTGGTTGAAAGCACTACATCTATCAATGTAGGAGACTTTTGTGCAACTATTAAAAAACATTTAAAACCTTTGATGGTAGAAGGATTAACTACAAGTAGCATAAGAAAAATGGTAGATGAGTTTGAAGAACTTCAAGGCATGCCTTATGTTTTTGGGGTAGTAGATGGTAGCTACATCTCAATTGTTGCACCACCATAGATCTAACTTCTTATTATTGTTGAAAGGGTTTTATTCAATTTTATTACAAGGTGTGGTTGATGCGAAATGTAAGTTTTGGGACTATGATTTTGGATGGGTTGGTTGTTGCCATGATTGCACATTGTTCCAAAAATCTAAAGTTGGCAAAAAAATGATGAAGGTTGCATTTTTGCCATACAAATTGATTGGAGATGCAACGTATTCAATGAGGCCATGGTTTTATTATTCATCATTCAAGGGTGAGAAAGAAGGACTACCAAGAACAAAACATATTGAAACTTCATACAGTCTAATACCCATGGGTGGTGGCCAGATGATGGTGGAAATGGCTTTTGGAGTTTTGAAAGGATGGTGGATGATTGTCACAACCCCACTTTGAGGCAAGTGTGAGGATGAGACTCACACTCCCAAAAAATGGGGATTGGGAGTCCTTCGAGACTCTCGTAACTTTAGAGTTCAACAGCAGAGGGCAAAACACCTCGCCTTGAGGTGTTCTTTATATCGTTGGAAAGGTCTTGAAGTGTAGATGTCGAAAAAATGGTCTCGCATGAACCATTTGGACATCTACAGCACAAGTTATGGGCAAAAAAAGGGCTGGGAGTCAAACTGGCAGTTTGACTCCCGACCACTAAAAGTCGGGAATCAACCCGATTCCGACGTTTGCAGGAGGAATGCGACATGTTGTTGGAGAGCTCTTGAAGAAAACTATAAGATTGCTTTAGACCTCATCCCAATCAGAGGTCTGAACAAGAAGTTATGGATGCCCAAAGCCTCGGGAGTCCAACCCAGGACAATTTTGGGACTCCTCCTTGGGAGTCCCGGGAAAAAGTGTCATTTGGATGTAGCCTCCCTGGAGAGCTGTAGAAAATACTATATGGGGGAAGGTGGTGGCTTCCCCCGAGTCCGGGCTGTGGTGAGTCAAGTGAGTCCAAGGTCGCCCGTGGCTTGTCCCAACACCAAAAGGGTGCAGAATGAGTTCTAACCAACTTGTGGTTGGTTTTGGATGCAGGACTGAGTAAATAAGTAGTTTGTCCCTCTTCCTAATCTATCCTGGAGCCTCAGCATGCCCCTCTACCCCTCTTAGTGCTAAGTGCTGGGAGTGGACCCTCAAGTCCCCAAACTTCCGCATTCTTGAAGCTAGGCCACCTTGGGCCGAGCTTGACTTGGGGTTGCTTCAATGATCATATTGAAGAGACTAGATACACCACTATGAAATATACTAGATGTGGTTGTGGCTTTTATTTGTTTTCATAACTTATGCATTATCCATGGAGATAGTTTTCACATGTAATGAGTTGAAAAAGTTGAATAAATAGTGCAAATGGAAACCAACCATCTCCTTGGACCATTTCAACATAAGGACATATTTTATGCAATAAAATGAGTCATCAAAGAAATGTGTTGACTATAACACCTTGAAAACATTACTCAAATAGAAGAAGGGGAAGAAGAAAGGAATGTGGATACAATTGAAAAATATGAGAAAATTGAAATGGAATTAAAATCAAAGAGAGACAGAAAAATTAGAATTTAAAAAATGTTGTTGGAAGCCACACAATCTCATGAGTTATTAGCCAACACATTCTATAGGGTAAAATTGAAACAAAATAAAATTATATTCCCAATTACACCATTTAGTTCTGAATTAGAATGGGTTTCATGGACCTACAACTTATTTATGAATCAATCCATTTGATGATCAATTCTTTCCAATAGAACATTAATTTTCTCAAAAAAATTTATTGTGATGGTATTGTTTCCACCATTTGATGAACATGCCAATTGTTTGTTCATGAATTTTTTAAGCATTTTTAATTGCAAATTTTGATGTTGTTTTTAAAATCAGTTGTTTTTCCAACAACTTAATATTATTTTCAAATTGAAACAATTTTGTGTCATTGGCATATGCAGTGACATGTTTCATTACATGCTTGATGCCACCATTGATCAATGGATTCATAGAACTTGTATTTATGTTTTTCCTCCCCTAAAATGCCATTTGCTAAATTGTGGGTTTTGTATTGTTTAGACGAAAAATTGAACTTCTTCTTAAATGTAAATGCCAAAGGCCAAGGCCTTTTAAAGGCCTTAATTGGCATTAATATAAATCTAAACATGAGTTGAAAAACTTAATATGAATTTGAATTTTTGTGCAGATTAAGTCTTTTAGTCGATCTACACTAATTGACTTCTTCTTGGCCAATATATTTTTTAATCTATCCAAACTCTTCCTGTTTGGAAAAATTTGATTTGAGGTCAAGATCAACATATTAGCTCTTGTAACTATAGGCATTTCAAGAGGCAAATTGAAGAGTTGAAATGAATGAAGACTTACATTTCACACATTTTTTTCATGAAACACTCCAAAAATTTCCATAGGCCAAATATAAAACTTGGAAACCCCTTTATCATTCATTAACAAACACAAAAGTTCACAAGAAACAAGCAAAATGGAGAGAGATGAAATAGAGAAGGTGAAGATATAAAGTTTGGTTTAGGATTTAGTTTGATTTACGATGTGGATTTCATCAAAATAATAATAATTTATTGTTGTGTTATTGGTCCCAAGGGTTGCAAATTGGCCTCCCAAGTTGATGTGTATTTTTTTCGACCTTATGACCAATACAAGGCCATAAAATGATAGATTAAAAATTTTGTTTTATGTTTCAGTCTTGATTCTTAATGTATAGCCCTTGAGGCCAATTTCGATGAATGCACCAATATAAATGCTCAATTTGAGTTGAACTTTAGCGTTGACTCCTGGTGTAAAGTGAGTCTTACTTTTCCTATAACATTGGTTGCATACTGAAATTGAATATCTTGCTATTCATTGCGCCCTTCCTTTAGACAAAGATGAGGTGCTGATTTGGGTCTACAACACCTTAACACTAGAAGTAGCTTTCATCTTAAAATGGCAAACGTGCAATCTTCAAGCACACCTCTATAAAATGTTTAGGAAGTAGCTCAAAAGGTTAAGTATTTGGGCTTAAACCTTTGGAACTAAACAAGGAGCCAAATGATTTCAAATTCCACTTATTTAAAAAAATGGTATATTGTGATGCATCTTGATTTATTTCATTCTTTTGCAATTTGGTTTTCTTGTGATTATAATCTTAATTATAATATGACATTAGTAAATTTAAAATGATATATGTAAATGAGGTAGTTTGAGGTGCAATTATGTTTAATATTCAGCAAAATTAATGTAAATATCATGGCTGGACTTCATATATTTTCCACCTTTATTAATCATAACATCATGAATGATGAGGTTATTGTGTCCATTTGACTAGGTTTTATACAAGCCTTGGCCTAGAAATTTTGAGGGTAATTTTATTTCATGTTCAATATTTGTCTTGCAGAACTCAATGTTTCTTACCAACAATCCACCCAACTTTCTCTACCATGAGTGCATTATGGCAAAATGTAAAGATGTGTAAGAACTTAGTGACTTCACCTTTAATGGCTAATATGCAGACTAGGATCAAAGATTGCATTCCATTATAACATTTCCATCCACACCCAATATGTGGGCTTTTACCATTGTTTATAGCATCCAAAATAGAATGCTAATTATTCCTTATCCCCACCCAAAAACATGAAGTACTAGATGGTTTAAACTGAAGGATCACTTAGACGTCAGCACATGAATCAATTGTTGTGGTCCACTAGGTAATCAAAAGCAATCATATTCCCTCACTAACCTCTTTGGTGAGCCTTTTATATTGTGCACATTTTCATGTCCAAGCTCTCATTCATGCTATTTAAAAAATGTGCATTTCATTGAAAATTACTATGTAGAAGCCATTACAATTGGCCTTTTCTTAACTGGCAAAATTTCATCCAAAAAGAAAATTTAAAACTTAAAAGCTCAAAAATGAAGTGATTTAGGAGGTTTTCAATTGCCAGAAGTGAAGAAAAAAATAGTAGTAATCATAAGATTTTTACTAATGATTTTCATTGTGCAGCCAAAATATAAAAGGATGATTATGGATTTGTACTCCATATTTGGTTTATAACTAGATTTGGTTAAATCTTCATTGGGATAATCCTTTCTTTTTTTACATCTTCCTTAGGATGATAGTTAAAAAGGTTTTGTTCGGCTAACCCCTCAACATACCTTTCTAAAGGATCTAAAACTCTATAACCTTTTTTATATAAAAAGTCAAGCTTTAAACTCAACAACCCTCCATTGTCAAAATAAAGGGGCCATACGCCCACTCTCCACCTTCTTCCTTGAAATATATTGACACACTCCCAAGTCCCAAGTTAGACCCAAGATGGGCCTTGGTTTCTAAAACAACGAAATTGTGGGGACTTAAGGGTACACTCCCAGTTCTTAGCACTAAAAGGGGTAGAGGGGCGTGTTGAAGCTCTGGGATGGGACTAAGAAGAGGGACAAGCTTTAGTTACTCATTTGAACTTGCATCAAAACCATTGGTGCTAGGACAAGCCATGGGCAACTCTGGACTCACAAGACTCACCACGGCCTGGACTCGGGGGAAGCCATCACCTTCCCCCATATAGTATTCTCTGCGTTATTCCACGGCATTTACATCCAAATGGCTTTTTGTTTCGGGATTCCCAAAGAGGAGTCCTGAAACTGCCCTGGTTTGGACTCCCAAAACTTTGCAAGTTCATAACTCTTTGCTCAGACCTATGATGGGGATGAGGTCTGAAGTAAACTTGAGGCTCTCCTTGAAAGCTTTCCAACGGTGTATCGCACTCCACCTGCACACACTGAGGTCAGGTCGATTCCCGATTTTTAATAGTCGAAAATCAAATTGGCAATTTGACTTCTAACCCTTTTTTTTGCCATAACTTGTGCTACAGATGTCCAAATGGTTCATGCAAGGCCATTTTCGACATCTATACTTCGATAGCTTTTCAATGATATGAAGAACGTTTCAAGGCGAGGTGTTTTGACCCCTACAATTGAGCTCTGAAGTTTTGGGAGTCCTAGAGGATTCCCAAGTCCCCATTTCGGGAGTGTGAGTGTTATCCTCACACTCTTCCAAAAGTGGGGTTGCGACATATATTGTAGATTTGGGGGGCAAGGTTTAATTGAATAAAAAACTTTGATATGGGAAGATACTGGATAGGTGCAATAATGAGTTCAATATGGCAATTAGGTTAAATATTGTTAGGACAAGGTGCTCAACTAGAAAGTTTTCTTCAAAATTTTTTAACATATTTTCAAAATGTTTAAATTATGCTTGAAATTCAATGCATTGTAATGGAGACATGGAGCCTAATGTGGTGGCTATGGGTAGATTCTTTTAGTGGAAAAATTAATGGTTCCAGTATGATGTAGAGAACTTTTGTCACTTTTTCATTGTCCCTAGCTGCAATCAACTTCTCTTGATTTCAACTTTCCCATTAATCAGATTAGTGTAAAATGCTTCAGGATATTTTTGGGTACTTGACTTTCAACCCAATGCAATGATAGGTCTAGAAGGTGAATTGTGGTTACGAAAGTACAAAAATTGAACAACTGATGAAAATTGATCCAGTTGGGAACTTCAACACTGGATGATTTGTGGTTTAGTTGATACAATGGATGAACTGAAGGCCAAGAACAATAAGATTTGAGAAAGATAAAGACCTAAGAAAACAATTTGATGAAAATGAAGGCCAAGCATAATATGAACTAGGAAGGCTGAAATCTACCTGAAAAAAAAGAATTTTTTTTTATAATGAAAATGTAAGCAAGGAATGACAAGGGGAAAACCTTTTTCATTTAAAACTTTGACAATGAAAATCAGAGGCTTCAGCCCGAAAAAAATACAGCAAACAAGGGGCAAAGCTAACTAATAGGCATTCCCAATTTCAAAAACTTCTGCACTATTGGCATCAGAGGTTGAGCTGTGTGTAACGGGTTGCAGCTCTCTAGTGGTTAAATCTCTGCCGGTGCATATCCACCCACATCAGTACAATGCCCTGTACACACTTTCTTGACTCAAGTACAGTCTTCAAGCAGTGTGAAACTGAGTTTGGTAATTTAAATGTGCCCTCAATACAGTGCCCTCCAGGGGTGCAGTAAGAGGAAGTGATTCATTTGGATTGGCCATGCCAGTCATAATGATTGGCCCAAGTGATGACATTTTAAGAATATTTTACTCTAGATTGCCTACTTTTTCAGGTTTATGGGCAGTGAATCCAGATGTAGGAACAATTAACACTTCCATGTGCAAGGTAAATGCTCTAGGAGCCAGGAGTTCTGGACATAAGTGCTTGCTTGAGGTGGAGGAGGTGGAGCTGAGGGGTTCTTACTTCCAGAACTCCCTCACTTTGAAGGTGTTACCAAACATACAAATTGACCCGATTTTCAAGGATCATGGGAAAAATGACATGAGGCATTTCAAAAAATGAAACACTTGCTTGCATGCATTAGGGATTCTGTTCTCTAAAGTGCCTCATGAGATTTTGCATTCTATAAATGTAAGTCCAAATACGCAAAAGATAATTTCAGAGGTTTTTACATTGGATGTTAGAATCAGTGATAGAAGCCCAACTAAGGGGTGTGGGTGGATAATTGAGATGCTTTTAGCATTTTGTACAAGGGTGGCCAGGATGCCAATGTAACCAAACAGAGAAGGAGCAAAAAAATTCATGTATAGAGATAATAAACACCAAAAGTACTATCAGCTAATAATATAATTGTCAATGAATTCAACCATATGCATCACAGAAACATCATACACAAAGTTACTAGTAGCTTGTGCCTGCAGCAGACTTAAGACAACAAGTTTGAGAATCCTGATATATCAGTTCCCATGGCACAATCTTTATGTTATGCCCAATTTGTTTCTATTTGCAACTGAAACTGTTTGTGGATTCCCAAATGACATCAACCAGAGACATACTAAAGTTTAAATTCCTGGAAGTATAGCCTCAGGTCAGATCTCTCAGTGTTCATTCAGTCCCCTTAAGCTACTACAACCCATCCCTAGTCATGCAATGATGCAAAGAAATACCCCAACTCCCACTTTGGAAGACTTCACTACTCAAATCCCTAAATCCTATATCTGAGCCAATATGCAAGTGATGTTCACCAAGTTCATCCAACTAGAACCACTCAAAGTATGGCAGATGTGCTTGTGCAGACTCAGGATACAAATGCATCTTTCTGAACTTTCCCAATCTGTTTCTCTCTTCACCCATTTTGTCCAGCCCCAAGATACCCAGACTAAGGTTTCTAATGCTCATTAGACACCAGACATGTTATATGGATTGAGAAGGACCCCAGAAAATTTTCTTTCACTCATGCAGAAATGCATAACCACTATATGCCCATCTAACTACAGCTCGAACTTCCTCATTCTGTCATCACACCTCGGCATCAACCCCTGATAGAGAATGCTACTGCCTGCATTACATGCTTGCCACTGAGTAGTCATTAGCGCAATGGAAACAAATTCACTAACTACAAATGCAACAAGAAAACTTCTACTACACAGAACAATTTGGTGGAATCACTTAGTAGCTTCAACCACTTCCCGCATCCGCCTTTTATTCGGCCTTGCACTGTCCAACTGCCAAAACCCCATTCAATGCTTTTCCATCCTCAACCATCCACAGCTCTGGATAGATAAACCTTGCATTATACACAAACAACAAATTCTCCTACTCTCCCTCACACACTTTCTTGAAGTTGTTATGGCGATGGCTCTACTGGAGAAACATACAGCAATGGAGCACTTTCCGCTGTCACTATGCAAAAAGTTGACAATAACTAAATCTAAAAATGAAAACCTAAAATTTGCATGTGTTCACACTATTAACTTATACAGTTCAGCTCTTTTCAGTTCACACTAGGACCTTGGTAGAATACCTGCACATACATTATACTTGGAACATGCATTTGAATGATGGTCTCTATATAGATCCAAAAAGGAGAAGACCAGATGTACTTTTCTGAGGCTCAGTTCCTTGACCAGCCTTAGATCCAAGAAGAGCTTATGGGTTGATCCTCAATATTGTTGACAAAAGCTCTCTGGCTGCATGATGAATTTTTTGACTTGACATGGTGTGACTCATCTCCCCCCAGAAGCCAGAATATGATACCTTACTTGGTAATTGCTTGGAACTACTTTTATGGCTTTGATCCACTGAAGGCCTGAATTTCAATTACATTGACAACATCAACAACCTATGATTTTTATGAGGCATGATGTGAGTAAGAGGCCCTTTCCTCACCTCTTTATTGACACCAGCTTAAGGGAGGGACTATGGAACAATGGAGTTTTCATTTGGTCCGACAAATTGAGGACAGTTCACCAGGTATCAGTGTGGACTTTTGAGTTCATTTTTTGGGGACTTCATGAAACATATTTTTAGGTGTCACTGGTTTGCACTTTCCATAAAGAGGATGTCATTAGGGTTTACACTATGAGTAACATGTTTCAACTCTGTCAATACTGCCAAAAATACTACTCTGTTACAAAGAATTTCTGTATCTCCATGTGTGATGCTAGCAGGGACTTACTCTGGGTGTCTTAAATCTTATCTCAGAACAACCTGGGGGACATCTAGCCTTGTTAATTTAGGTCACCTTACAAGGTAAAACTTCCCACTCCTGGGGAGAAGGGGAGTTTTGCAGTGTGGTCTTGCTGCAAAACTCCCAGTTTGATACCTTCATGTTTTTGATTGAGGCTTCTTAGTGGCCATATTAAGCCCAAAAAATGTTAGATTTGAACTCAGAGACCCTGATTTAGTCTAGGTGATGGATGTTTGTAATATTTAGAAATAATTTAAATAGATTTTGGGATTTTTACCATGGTACCAACCTGGGTGTTGGTTCATCCAAGGCTGCCTCCCCTAGACAAAAAGTAGTAGAACTTTCAAAGTAAATTCCTCTATTATGTCAACAGCTAACAAATTTCTCCATTTCAAGTTTGAGCCCCAGAGATTTTTGTAGTTCAAATTCAAAAGACCTAGAATTATGGAAACTGTAGGATACATTATGCAGCCAATGGGGCTGGCAAATTCCTTACTCTAAAAAGAAGTCAATTCTGTTATCTAAAAAAATTCAGTTTTATTAGTATTCAATGCTTTTGTGCACTTGACCACATAGTTCTTTTCTATTTTGCAAATCCAGTGAACAGGATATACATACTGCAAAGTGCATCTTGGGGTGCATGCACTAAGGTGAATGTACCACCTATCATCTTTAGGTTCAAACACCTCAAGTCCAGGTTTACAAAAAAATTCACCTCAGATCTGGAATTACTAAGTGAGTTTTTAACCTTTCAGTTGTCAACTTTTGCAAAAGAAAATCTCAAAAAATAAAATTGTTTTATGTTTTGGACAAGTTTGCTGGCCTAATGTACCTAGTTATCAGTAGAAATAGATCTGTTCAGTATATGCTAAGAAAATTATATACCCAGAAACCTTCCCTACACTGTTAAGCTTACTTGATTAATTTGAGAAGCTGAAGCCATTAGTTTGAGCAACACATGAAAATGTTCAATGCCTTTTTCTAGTGTTTCTGATTCCTAATTTTGCTCTCTGGATTCGCAATAAGCTACAGGACTTTTTGGCTGATTGAGATCAATGATTTGAATTCCGCAGGTCATTGAGAGATCTCTGAGTCTTAACTCTTGAGTACATTATCGGTGCTGGGTGGCAGGGGGTCAGCAGCCTATTTGTTCCATCTGGGCTAGTCCGGACTCTGGATCTGGAATTCATTGGCTGTGCTTCACCCATCATGAGAAAAGCCAACTTCTACAATGCTAATATGATGTGTCCCAACAGTCTTGACTCTTGACTTTCTCCAGGTCCTTCGTCCACTGCAGTCTTGGGTCAATTAAAACTCACACTAGGAGTTGCCTACATATGTCTGGGGCCAATTAATACCCACACCAGGAGTTACAGCCCATCCAATTAAGAACCACACTTGGAGTTACATCTCATCAATCTACATTCGTCTGGTGCCAACTATCACCCACACTAGGAGTTACATCCCATCCATGGTGGATGAAGGTCCATGTCTGATCCCGTTCCTCAAGAGCCTTATTGGTTCACTGCATTCTCAATGGCTGTTCCTTGCTGATCCAGTCCCCAACGAGTGTCTTTTAGTTCATGCATTTCCACTGGCTGTTCCTTGCCATGGATGGGATGTTGTCTTTTGGTTCTAGCTGTCATTGCAAGCACAGTAAACCGAAAAGGGCTCCAATTAATTGTATATATGTTGTTTTCTTACAAATTGTTACTAGTGGGAGGTAGTAGGCAAAGATCATAACTTAATCTATAATGAAGAGGTTTTCCGATCAACCCAGGTGCCTGCATGGTACAATATTGGAAGTCGTTAAATTAGCCATGGGTCTTAAATGCAGGAAGTACAAAAAGTACTGCTACATTTCTTTTTTCATTGTCTACCCTTAGCCCAATTCATATTTTTCCAAAAAAAAAGAGAAAAGGGTGGTGCCCAAACACATTTGGGCTCCATGATTACACCCATTATGCACCCAAAATGCGCACACTGATTATGCATATTAATTACAGGCCCAAATGTGTCTTGGCTTCACCAGAGACATTTTAATTGGACAAATGGGCAGTCATGAAAAAGAAATGCAGCATGCCCAAATGTGTGTGAGCTTCTCCATAGAGGTATAAAAAAGAAATGCAGCAATACTTTTATATTTCCTGTATTTAAGACCTATGGCTGATTTAAGTCCAATGTCTTCTGTACATTATGTAGCAATTCTGGACATGGTGCAGGATCCTGGAAATGATATTGCAAAATTCTTCATCAAAATAATTCTAATGCATGAGAACAAAGTAATCAATCTTATTTACTATCTTCTGTCCAAGTAGCTTCCCCAACTTGTTGTCATTTTGCCCTGGCCATCTACATAGATTGCTGCTTATTTTAATTGGGTTTGTAAGAACATTAGGTGAATTGCAACAACTTGGGTTTTCTGGGTCCAAGGACTGCATTTCAAAAGCCTTGTTGCTTGACGCTTCCCAGCTAATGAAGTTGAACCAGATGGAGAAAACAGTCATAAAAAATTCCAGTGTATTTCGAGGATGGGTTCTGAAAGGAGAATAGGGGAAATGCCACGTGTCTCTGGCCTTTATACCCATGGGAGCCCTGTAGGGTCCTTGGGAATATCATAATATCCATGTGCTCATATTCATAAGACATTGATGGAACAAGAATGAAATATTCTAGTGGAAGGAGCCTCCCATGTGTGTCTCCAATGTGCCCTACAATGGTCTATTGCACAAAAAGAGCACCACAAATGAGAACCAGTGATGAATAAAGAAAAGAAATTGACAATAGGGAACAAATAATTCAAAGGTCTATTTACACAAGGAAAGTTTTCATCCTGCAGGATTTCCAGGAATTTGGCCCAGCCTGCACAGGCTGCACTTGTAGAAGTGACCTCATTCTTAAGTCAATGGTGATGAGGACTTCCCTATACAAAACACAACTGAGGATAGTAGGAGAAGGGTTTAAGTTCAGACTCTTCCTGGATTTTTTGGCAGCAGCACTCGGCTGGCTGGCCTCGTGATTGCCACCTTAAATCCAAGAAAGGTATAAATGTGGACTCTTCACCAACATAAAGAAATGTGGCAACTTTTTCTTTTGTTTGAAAAACAGGACACTTATGAATTTGCAAGGTCTTGTTGACTGGCCTGTGAGATCTTAAGCCAGTTGTAAGATCTTAAGTGAGGTTCGGTGTGAGAAACAATGAGAAAATACATTACCAAAATTTAGGTGGTTCTTTACATTCAAGGATGACAAATTTTTTGGCTAACCAGGAAATGTAAGTGTTTACTATGTAAGTGGGTAAAGTCATTTGGTGGCTGTTATTTAAGTAGATGCATGCATACAGTTCCTGCATAACTATGGGACAGGAATACAAAGAAAAAGTGTGTCCTGTCTACACACCATCCATCCTGACTAGTGTGCTGGTCAGTGCAATTCACTTTGGTTTACAGCCCCTTCACCCACAGCCACAAATCCCATACTGTGATTAAATAAACAACATAATCTGAAGCTGCACATTATTGAACTGTATACTTCATACATAAATAATATCAAAATGGTATGATCCTTGACATTATCACACATATCATGTCAGGTATCAACAAACAAACTATATAAGTGACCACCACTGGCTAGAACCAACCAGGTTTGTGACAATACTTTCTTCATGTGAATATTCAACATCTTTTACATGATTTATTTGGGCAGAAAAACATACTTTCACTTTGCTTGGCTTGCTGAAAGGTACCAGACTTTATAGGACTCACATTCTTGAATTATTAAAACATAAGAAAAACACTCATCATCCAATGAAAGGCAGATGATGTCAGCATATCTGTCAAATCTGAACACCCTTTAGCCATCAAGAAGGGGTTCAGCCTTCAGGTATCTAGAATTGAGTTGATTGCCAGCAAGTTTGGAAAATTGTAAATCAAGCTATTTTAGGTTTAGTGTCCATTTCTTCAGTGTTTAAGAACATTTATGAATAAAAATGTCACCAGTATGTCACCAGCACTCTCGTAATGGAGAATATTTGTCCCAAACCCAAGCAACAATTGAAATTGAATTTAAGCATTTTAACTTGGAGAAGTAAGTCAGGCATTTGAGTTTTTGGAAAGTTGAACAATGGATGAAAATAGAATTTGGGATTTCGTCTTTAAACCTAGCTCCATTTTTAGCTTTTGTCTTACTTTCTTGACTCACATAACATATGATGCACATACATTGCCTTGCAATTCAAGGTAGAGTAAAAATAATAATTCAAAAGTTTTGAAGGCATTCATCCAATGTCCAATTTTCCTTGAATATCACTTTCTTGAATTCATCCATAGGCCATATTCTCCCAAATTGTCCCATTATCCGACCTCATAGCATTATCCAACTCTCCTGGTCCATCCATTGTCCCACTTCCTCAAGTCTTCCCATTTCCCCAGGTCATCATCAATCATCCAATTTTTGAGGAGTGCCCAATTTTCCCAGATTGATCAATTTTCAAAGAAAAAGTGATATATTTTCTCAGAGCTGGCATTTAAGGAATGTACAAGTTCACATTATGCAAACATTTTCCAAAACTTCTGAAGCATTTTATATAATCTGGCCGCTAAGCTTCTTATTTTGATTTTTCTTCAATCCAAAAGGAATCTGAAGTTGATCACATGGATGCAAATGCTAGTTGAAAGTCCTCGTTGACCTAAATAAAATCAAGGGTAGCACAGAATCCCCCAGTTTTTTTTGTTTTTTTGGGGGTTGTTGTTGGACATGAGCATATTTTCCAAGATGCAACTTTGCTGTGCACTGAAGTTATGAATTGTATTCCACCTTTATGGATTCATGGGATTCTATCTACAAATTATTGTACCCAAGGAATTTCACAAGGAACTTTGAATTTTTTTCATGTTCTAAAAGAGGATTAAGCTTAATATCTCTTTGGGCTTTGAAAGTCATGACCTAATTTTTTAAAATCCTGTGCTCAAGGGTAAGACACGGTTTAGATTGCTTTAGATTTTGTTTGTGAGTTTCAAGTAGAAGAGGGATGGGAACATTTGTGTGGAAAAACATTTACATCCTTTGTGGTTGGTTGCTCATGATCACATGCATGCAGTGATTTTTTTTTTCCCCAATTTTGTGATGTCACGACTTTGGTGATCATCCACAAATGATGTGGGGGATTGGCATCTTGCCATCCTCATTTTAGATCTATATACCAGCATACCTTGAATAAAAAAATATTAATATAAAAAATTGAAGGATTAATAAAATTAATTCAGTTTTTGATACTAATATTTTCACTCAAGATACACTGGTATATATAGATCTAAAACGGGGATGGCACGATGCTAATCCCCCACATTTTTCTCACGGTCCAAAATTAGTTGCAACTGGTGGTTAGTGGGTACTACTATCAGCCAATTTTTGGTGACCATTAAAGAAATACATAATATACACATGGACCGCGCATGATGAATAATAAGAAGTAGGTAAACGGCAACCAAAACTCTTGACATTTTTTAGTGTCATAAAGCACTGGCAGGATTTTTTTGTGTATATGGAGGAGGCACATTATCAACCAGAATCTGTACTCAGCAAATGGCAGTGCGTTTCAAAAACTGCAGCGGGCAATTTGCTTTTCAAAACTCTCTGACCCCTTGTTTTTATTGTCTCTGATACCCGCCGGGTATCATTGGATTATTTTTATAAAAACAATTCTGCCAGTAGTTTACATAGGATAACACCCTCAGTACAGGTGTTACTTGCCCTTTCTCATGTCATTATTAGTAGTGAGACCATGCTATACATAACATGGATTTTTTTTAAAAAAAAAGAGAGGGAGAGAGCCAGAGGAGAAGGGGGAGGGGGGGGTAGGGGA
>Ga0209208_10006707_pt1 | contig 15837 bp, 7 predicted proteins | sample S1TSphfallax_3_FD_187694 | JGI IMG/M metagenome (GOLD analysis project Ga0209208, IMG submission 187694) | Host-associated microbial communities from peat moss isolated from Minnesota, USA - S1T2_Fd - Sphagnum fallax MG (SPAdes) (version 2) | ecosystem: Host-associated > Plants > Peat moss >...
AAGGCGACGGCAGCAACGTCGTTGCCTTCTTCGCTGCGCTACAGCAACGGAGGAAAAAAAACAAAAAAAGAAGGCGACGGCAGCAACGTTGCTGTTGCCTTCTTTTTTGCTTTTTTTTTTGCAATACAAAGAAGAAGAAGAAGGCGACGACAGCAATGTTGCTGTTGCCTTCTTTTTTTGCTTTGTTTTGCAATACAAAGAAGAAGAAGAAGGCGACGGCGTTGTTGCCATCCCCTTCTTCGTGGAGCTACAGCGTAGCTCCACAAGAAGAAGAAGAAGGCGACGATAGCTATTGTCGCCTTTTTCTTGTTTTTTTTTTGTTGCACTGCGCTGCAGCGCTGTTGCATAGCAAGAAGAAGAAGGCGACGACATCAACGCCGTCGCCTTCTTCGTTGCGCTACAGCGCAGCGCAACAAAAAAACAAAAAAAGAAGGCGACGGCAGCGTTACTGTTGTCGCCTTCTTTGCTGCGTTGCAACAGTGCTACAGCGCAGCGCAGGAAAAAAACAGAAGAAGAAGGCGATAGCAGCTGCTGTCGCCTTCTTCGCTACTTTGCAGCAGCGTAACAAAAAAAAAACACAAAGAAGGCGACAACGTTGCTGCTGTCGCCTTCTTCGTAGCGCTGCAACGCAGCGCAACAAAAAAAACAAAAAAAGAAGGCGACGGTAGCGTTGCTACCATCGCCTTCTTTTTTTGTTTTTTTTTGCAACACAAAGAAGAAGAAGAAGAAGCAAAACAAGAGGAAGAAAAAGGTGATGGCAACATTGGTGCCGTTGCTTGCTTCTTCCTCTTTTTTTCTTACAAACGCTGCTTGTGGACAAACAAACAAACAAAAGAAACAAGAAAAAAAAAAGTTAGATGCTTACTTGGGTCCCACTCTTGCTCTCGCGTGGGTCCCACGACGACTTCAACCGCTCCACTGCTCGAAGCTCCCCTCCAAGCTCCTGCTCCAAGCTCCCTTGCTCCGAGCTCACTCCCGCTCGATGTCTCTGGAGCTTTGGCGATGGAGTGAGGGGGGGAGGGGTTGGTAGGTGGTAGGTAGGAGGGGGGAGGAAGAAGGTAGGTAGGAGGGGGGAAAATTTTGGTGTAGAGAAAAGGTGGAAAAAAAAAATTATGCGGGCAGGGAGGATGGGATTTTCGTTCATCTGGAAAACGGCCTCAATAGGCTCATCCGCAACTGGTGCATTGGTGGCTGCTGGTTCACTCCAACCCAATCCCACTACCTGGGATGAGTATTACAATAACTGTCCAATTTGCTTATTGCATCGACTGCCTAAAAAGTCAGTGTGCATGGGTCAAGCAAATCCATAACATTGGGGGCTACAGATGTAGTCGTAAGGAGAACTATGGTGCCTTAAAAACCCATCGTAACTCCTTATATCAAAACTAGCAATAAACAGTATATTCCTAGCTAGAAACTTTTGTAATTTAAAACAACTGAAGATAAAAAGTGGGATGTGGCATTAGGTGTGAAATATTAATCTCTAGAGTAAACAAACATTCATAGCAAGACAAAATTTTGTTCATGTTCACTTTCACTTAGGAAAATTATTGAGGATAATTAGAACCTGTACTTACTAAGGACATTAGGAATGGCATAAGGAACAACATTGGGAACATGGGGAATGATCAGCTGAGCAAAGCTAACATAAGGTAACATTCAGTTTGCAACAACTTGCAAAGAAATCACATAAGCAAAAGCTCCAATTTAATATGACTTCACAGTCAGCATTATCTGTTGCTGCCCCTAAAGGCATGCACATTCTGGCACACATTTTGCCAATATGACTCTCACAATGACTAAATTGTAGTTTTCGGTGACTGAGGAAGCTACTAGGACATATTTTTCAGATGGAGCCCACTTTTCATGAACTAAAAACTTTGAAATCAAGAAAAAATAATAATTTGTCAACAACTTGCAATAAATTTCTATGAAATTGGAGAGAAATTTCAGCAACAACAATGAATGCAATCATAACCTTATGAGTGTTGCTCACAAAATCTCAAACAATCATCACCTTCGTCCCCAATAGTAGTGTGACAAGTTGCCATGATTACCGACCAACTTGATCAGCTCCCCACCATGTGTTTAGATAGTATATAATGATCAGCCCAAAATCTGGGCAATCCATTATACAAATCTGCAACCTGAGTTGCTATTGCATTTCTGGAAGCGATGGAAAGAATCAGTCATGATGTTGGCTAGCACTTGAGAGACATAGATAATAGAGAAAGTCATTCGTATCCTTGTTCAAGCTACAATGAGCTTGTGAGCGTAAGCTTCATTTCACTTTAGCTTGTCCCTGTAAAAGCATCTAAGCTCAAGGCATAGAGAGGGTAGTAATAGTTGGGACCTCTTGCACCCTGAACATATCCTTTAAGCTCACCACTGGTGACTACTAGAATGCAGAACATCTGCTAAAGCCACTAGAACAAATATCTAAATAAACCTGCAGTAAACAATTTTACTTTTTCAGTCTCAGAAAGACAGAGAACCTGACAAAAGTATGCTTGAAAGCTTTCAAAAACTAATTCAGAAAATAGCTTCAGAAGAAAACCAAACCAAATTTTACATCGAACCTTGTAGGAAGAGCAAAACTCAATTGCAATTCCAGTAATGAATTCTAGCTGAAGAAGTTCAAACCTTTCTACAGCAATAAAAAGACATGATACTTACCAAAGCCACTCATCAGGATTTCAATTATTTCAGAGGAATGGAACCCACAGCTGACAATGTCACATCCTTTGTTTCAGCAATCCCCTTGAGCAGTTTCAGCACTTCGAGAACATTGGGTCGCTCCTCAGGAACAGCAGCAGTGCACAGAAGTCCAATATTCAAAACTTGCTTCATTTGGGCAATTTGTGAATGATTGGCACCTCGAATCAATGAGTGATGAAAAACAGAATACTCTGAGTTTTTAGCCTTCAGTGACCGAACCCATGTTGGTAAAGTTGACTGGATTCCCAAATCACTGCTTGCAGGTCTCTTTCCACTTAAAACCTCCAAGAGCAATACTCCATAACTATAAACATCACCCTTTGTCGACATTTCATTGCTGAAAGCATACTCTACAACATGTTGGCAGCATGCAAAACGTTAGCAAGAGAAAATTGGGAATGAATATAGGCAGTAGTGACCCTTTGAGTGAAGCATTGTTTGCAAGTCAGAGGATGTTAGTACAGTATTTGTCTACAAGAAATTTGAGTTCACTGTACCAAAATAAATGAAATACTTAAAATGAGATTATAAGTACAAAGAATTCACCAGGGGGAACGTATCCAGAGGGGCTGACGAAGGATGATGCAATTGAGCCTTTCCCTTTTTTTTGGACCAGACGGGCAATCCCAAAATCTGTAATTTTGGGCTGCATGTCACAATCTAGAAGAACATTTGTGGGTTTTAAGTCACAATGAACAATTGAGTTTTCACAGTTCTCATGGTGTAAATAAACAAGACCCTCAGCAACGCCCACCATGATTTGAAGCCGCGCCTCCCACCTAGAACAATCAAGAATCTTGAACCTGAGAATAATGACTTTGCAGGTTAAGCAAGATACCCAGGTTGTAATGTGATAGCTGTTCTTTTCATCTTTAATCTGGAACTTGAATACAATTTAGGGTTTAGGATCTTACTCAAAATGCAAGTATACTGGAGAAACAAAGTTAAGCACTAGGTTGCTATAATTATTTAAAATTTCTTCAACTGCAAGATGTGAAAAATAAGAGCAGTCCTTTGTTACCTACACTGCAGAATAGATATTTCTGTGGGAGTACATAATTTCATACAAAAAGAGGGCTCATATGACAAATTAAAACAACGGAATGTATGAAGCTTGAAATTGGGTGATCAAAAACAAACTGTAGCTTCATGGGCTGTATTAGAATAAATGATAGAAGGTAGGATACAGAAAGCACAAACCCAAGTTGGCACGTATGCTGGCCCGGAGGGTGCAAGTGGATGTCCAGGCTACCATTTGGCATAAACTCCAAAAGCATCGCCAAAACATCTGCATTCATGTAGAATCCAAAAAGCTGGACCAAATTCTGGTGCCTCAGTTTCCCAAATTTGAACATTTCCTCCTCCAGGCATTGCCGGGCCTGTTTCTGAACCTTGGCAATATCCCACTCCTTAACTGCAAAGACAGTTCCATCAGGGAGAACAGCCTTCTCAAAATTACTGAACCCAACTGCCCGCCTGATCTGTCCAATTACACTCCCACTCATTTGTCCACTCACACTCCCACTGGCATCTGTAAAAGATGTTGCAAATCTAATCTCCTCTGCTGTCAGATTGAGCAGTTTTAGGTACTTTGCGAAAAAGACAATGACATCAGTTTGCCTCGGTATCTTTCTCTGGAGGTGAAGATACCAGCAGAGGAGGAAAATGAAGGAAAGCAATACAATCCCCTCAATCACTCCCCCAATGAGCAAGAAAACTGTGAGAGCCCTTTTTCTCTTGTTTGTTTCTGGCATTGGCCATAAACCAGCTGGTGGCAGGATGTCAGGACACAACTTCCCAACAACTGTTCCACACAGCAGAGGATTGCCCAGAAAAGAACTGGAAGAGAAGTTTCTGAAGTTGGGAACTGGCCCAGAAAGCTGATTATCTGATACATTCAAGAAAGCCATTGCAGTCAGATTTGCCAGAGATTCTGGAATCTCTCCTGTCAACTCATTGGATGCCAGATCCAGAGCAATTAATGATGTAAGATTCCCAAAGCCACTAGGAATACACCCCTCAAGGATATTATGAGACAGATTCAACCCGAAAGTGAGGCTGTGCAACGAACTAAATGACCCAGGTATACTTCCACTGAGCTGATTGTGAGAAAGATCAAGACTTTCCAAGCCTGGATTTGCAAGACTTGGAAGAGACCCTGTAAAATTATTTCCATTTAGTCGGACAGCTTTGAGGTTTTGTAAGCTGCCAAGCTCTGGTGGGATTTGTCCGGTTAAGGAATTGTAGCTCAAATCCAAAGACTCCAGAAAAGTCAATAGTTGCAAGTACGATGATAAATGCCCTTGAAGTTTCTTTCCAGATAGATTGATCATGGTTACATGTCCAGAGTTTGATGTATCAGTACTGCACCCAATGCCATTCCAAGTGCATGGGTTTGGATGCATCTTGTTGTTCCAGTTCCAAAGTGCTCCTGTTGGGTCAACAGTTAGTTGACTCTTGATATTCTGTAATGCCAGAAGCTCAGGGCTGGGAGGCAGACTTGGTGGAAATGACCGGTGTGGTGGTGACCGTGGGGAGTGATAAGGTACCGGTGGAGTGGGTGGTGGAGATGATGCTGGTGCTGTAAATGTGTTTCCAATATCAACTAATGATCGTTTCGCACTCTGTGTCACACCAAGGTTGGAATGTTTCCCAACACCTAACAACACAGTTACATGCAACTTTTCAAAGTGGCAGATTTCAAACCTCATTCACAATATCAGCATGTTGTCGAACCAAGATATCTGAGCTCTCTTTAATCTCAGCTATATCAAGAAATCTCAACTTTTTCCAGTTTGTAAATGAGAGGTACATCTGACATCAGTCAGGACTAATCACCAATCCTACCCATAACTCATTTTCAGATTAATATTACCCAGGGATCATGAAGATCCAAGAGACCAATACTTCAAGTATCGACACCTTACAAGTTACATCTAGTGCAAGCATTTGCATTAATTATTGCAGAATGTTGGATCATGAGCCTTACCACCAGAACTTGGTAAGACTGACTTCTTTTGAGCTTTTTCACCTGGTTGCCAGACAATATCTCCAGATGCTGTCAATCCTCTTGGATGAAACTCTATCATAGTTTTGAACACTTCATCTTCTGCTTCCCACTTGACACCAGATTGATGTGATGGATGTTGTGGCACCTTTGTATCCTCCAGCATGAAGCTGAAAAAGTCACAATCAAGGGAGGTGAGTTACTCATCTTGCTGATGCAAATTACATTATGATGCAAAACCAACCAGAGACTAGGTTAGGTTATAAGAGTTTCAAGCTTCAAAATGACAGAGGTAGAGAGTAAAAACCCTATTCAAGCTGGGCATTTGCACATAATTGAACCCTACAGCACAATACTGTGCTTCCAGTAGCCTAATACCCTCCTGGCTATTATAACAAAGTATTCTAGGTTTATGTGTCAGGCACAACACCTACATTCCATGGAACAATGTGCTGGGTTTAGAGAGGAATTTCCTAAAATCAAGCCACTTGAAGCAGCTGTAAAGAAGGTGCCCTCTATTTTCAGACCATTGTTGAATTTGTATTTCTTAAGCAACAGGCTGCAAACTGAACACCCTATCCCTTATGTGAAATAGAGAAATTCACACATTAAAATCATCCTGGTTTCTGTCTTAAATGAATCAACAAACTTGAAGAAACTGGCCCACATGTATTACAAATGGGTAGTGCCAATTTTGGCCCCCGTTAAGGTCTGGGGTGGCACCCTTAACCATTATGTTGGGTAAGGTTCCAGGCTTAAAGCCTAGCACCTTACCAAACATATTAAGTCTGGCCCCTTACCCAACATACTGGGCAGGGGCTTGTTCAGTTCATACTACATAAAAGCATCAAGGCTGAACACGAGCAGATCCCTGCATCTTTGGTGCCTTGAACGAAGATGCCCTGAACGAACTAGAATGTTTCCTTCCTCTAGTGCACAAGTACGCACCACAAACTCAATGTAGAGTGTAAAGCTATAGAATGCCAGACGGTCTTAATACTAACCTGTGTGTAAACGCGCCATGGGCTACGAACCATGATGACGCCAGCAGAATATAAGCTGTGACTAAGAAGAGTACTGCGCTCGCCATGCCAGAATCCACGAGAATCATCTCCTCAGTAGTTGCTTCCTAGTCATGCTCCTTTTCTTCCTTCTAGTTCTCATCATATTAACGTTTTTTCATTTCACGCCCGCCATCGATCTGTATCACAACAAGTCTGGCTTAAAACCCATCTTTCAACCACCTTCAAATCTTGAATTTTGTTTCCGCAAGATAATTCCGCCGAACCTTGGCTCCGTCCTGTTAGAGAAGGACCACTAGTTTCGAACTCTTATCTGGGTGATCTCAAACTCCGAGCTCAATCTCCTCGTAACAAAAGCAAGAAGTATAATGATGACACCCTTTTCCTAGCGCCAACACTCTTCCGCATCTTCAGATCTCTCTCTCACAAAATCCGCCACTGGAATACAACGAGTGATCAAAACTCAAATGCAGAATCACTTCAAAGATCTACAATTCAAAATTTGCGATGGCGCTGAAACTCCGCAATAAGATGAGATACAAATTGTAAAACACGAATTCCGGTGCTGAGAAGCCCGGAAATGTTGATAAGGAAGACAAGTTAGTGTAAGTAAGGGAGGGGAGAAGCTGGCACGATGAAGGCAGCAAGACTCGGAAGAAACATGGTTGCAATTAAGGCGGCGCTCCAATCTCATGAATCCGTGGGCTTCCTCCTTTCTATTATAAGGGAATGTTTTGCTCAATCTTCCCCCTCGTGTCGCGGGACCCACAACCAGCTCAGCCATTGCTATCAAAAGAGAACAAATTTCTTGAAGATGATGGAAACCAGGATGCTTGTTTGTGGACTTGGAAAGATTCTGATCTTGAATTAGCTAAGCTCATCACTCCACCACGCCACACAAGTGGCTATAACTTAGTAACACTTTTTACTAGACAGATCATCTACGGTATTCACAAGTCTACAAAAATTTAGGGCCTGGGTGAACCAACACCCAAGTCGGTTGCTTCCTTCACCTTTTTTAGTGAGGCCCCTTAGTGGCCATATTAAGTGCCACTCCAGCGCCCAATGAAATAGAGCAATCTTATTGAGAGCCATAAATTGGACCCGTGGCCTTTTTAGATGAGAGTCCCTGACCAAAAAGTGATAAGTCATGGCTAAATCTCCATGGCACCATTTTGAAGGGAAAATCAATTGGTTTGAACCTCCCCAAAAAAAAAAATATAAAAAGAAAAAAAAAGAAAAAAAAGGGGAGAGCTCATGATTTGAAGAACCAAGATGCAAGCTGGGGTCCAAGGCAAGGGTGCAACTGAAGGATTCAATTTGCTTCAAATGAGTCCAAATTGGTTCCTACAAATTTGGATGCTGGAAACCCCCATCCAAAGTGTGCCTAAGCCCAACTAATGTTAGATTTGAACTCAAAGGCCCTCATTTAGTTTAAGCATGAGATATTTGTAAAATTTAGAAATAATTTAAATGAATTTTGGGATTTTTACCATGGTCCCAACATGTGACCTGGTTGACCCAAGGCTACAGAATAAGTACCACAGTTTCACATCAAATCTTTATACTCCCACAGCTCTTCACCCAGCCTCCCCAAGAGTTTTCAACCCCATCTGTAACTTACACACAAGGGTCATAGCATCAGTGTACTAATATACAGAGGGTTTTCAATAGGTATGTGTGTAGTTCTGGAGAAAAATGATATGGCCAATGAAATTGCTGGTTCGAAATCGGTGGTCTGAATTTTTTTTCTTGGTTATCTTTAGTGAATTTATAGTTAAATGTGTAATAAGGTTTGGTAGGTTTGTGAGAATCTTAGAGGACCGATGGAAATGCTAGAAAGAGATCATTATTTTCAATGTTCAGCAAAATAGGGTTGTCCATAGGCCTGAAGATTTTTTAATCCTGGCCAATGGATTTGGTGTTCTGAATTTGTTTTCTTAGTTATCTTGAGTGAACTCATAGTTCAATGTGCAATAGCTATTTACAGACAGGGTCCTAACACATTACTTGCCCACTTTTATTTTTATGCAAGCGGCCTGCTGGGTCATGAAATATTTTGCCCTGCGACAAAATTATTGTCACCAACTGCTCTCCTGTGATGTGCTCATCAAGAGATGTAGATTCTTCCATTGTGCTGGTTGCCGGAGGGTGAATCAGCACCCACACTGATACCTTCAACTTCTTGAGTGATGCTTAATATAGTGACCATGTTCAGCCCAAAAAATGTTACATTTGGACTCAGAGACCTTGATTTAGTTCAAAAATGCCATATTTGTAATATTTGGAAGCAATTTAAACTGATTTGAGGGTTTTTTACCATGGTACCAGTGTGGGTGCTGGTTCAAACCAGGTGAATTGGCTATAGGTTTGTATGATAGGTGTAGCAGGTCCACCCACACCCCTTCCTTTGGGCCTCTACAATTGTTTAGAACACCTAACATAGAGTGTTAGCTTATTGTCTTTCCAGCCTCAACCATAAACATGAAAAATTGGAAAGTAGAAGGTGAGAGACTATTTGAATGCCATTACTTAGGGCAATCATTATGGCTAAGTCCTCATTTGAGCTATTCTAAGGCTGTGCTTCATCAAAGTACAGTTTACAGGCCATTTTACTGCTGCCTGTAAACTTAGTCTTAGAGTTTTTGGGGCTCTGGGTGTTACTAGGGAGAAACTACAGAATCGTGTAGAAATGAATGTTCACCGTGTGTTGCTAGAATGAATTGTGAGTTCAGTTGAGGAACTTCATGGAACATTTCTTATTTCAACTGTAGCTGCTGGTTTGGACGGTTCTCCTGGGCATTTTTGAAGAGAATTGTCAGTTCTAATCCTTAGTTCGATTTTGAAGAACCGGCTCCATTTTAAAACTTTTATTCTCATGTTTTAGAAAACCTGTTAGGGTTTCAGCTTTTGATGTTTAAAATTCTTATGCCGATGCTCTGCAGTTCCCAAAAAGTTAATAGCAAGTTGAATTTTGAAATCAGTTACGCAAATCTCTCAAGTTGGTTATCAAAAAATTTAATTAAACAAGTTTTAAAAACACAATAATTGAAACAAATGAAAGGATTTGAGGAGAAGCCAAGCAAATGTATTGTATTACACTAAATTATAATAAACATCTTAAGAAATTGTACAAGATGAAAGTGTGTTCAACATTGACAAAAACATAAAATCACTCAATTTTCTCAAGTTTCCTCTTCATCACAATGTAATAAAGTTGTGCAATTGAGAATTAAGTGTAAGATGATACAAAATCAATGTAAATATTAAATAGATGTAAATTTTGCACAAAATAATAACAATGATGTTTTAAATAATAAATAATATAAGGCAAAAAAATTTAAAAAACAAAAAAGAAACCAAAAAAAAGACAAACAAAAACCTCAAAAAATAGCAAAAAAGTAAAAGCATTGATCAAGAAAATTTTAGAAAAAAAATAAAATGAAGTTGTTACCAAAACCCCCAAAATACAGCCAAAAACATAGCAAAAGAAACCAAAAATAATTTACTTGGAGTTGTAAGCTTGAACTTGGAACTGAGTCCAATGTTGAAAGTTGAACCTTCTATGATCTAACACTTGCACAAGCAAACATAGCGGGGAAATACATGTGAGAAATTAATGAACTTTTTAAGAACCAAGAATGAAATGTTATGAACTCACACTTACATAAGCAAACAAAAGGGGGGGAAATATATATGTGGTAGATCAATGAACAAAGCTAGAAGCCAAGAAGGAAATGCTATGATCTTACATTTACACAAAACAATGGGGAAGAGAATACATTCGATAGATTAACAAGCAAAGTCAGGAATCAAGAAAAAAATGTTACGATTTCACACCTGCACAACTGAACAAAAAAGGGGGGATATATATGATAGATCAACAAGTAAAGCCAAGAACCAAGAAGGAAATGTTCCAATCTCACACCTGCATGAGCAAACAAAAGGGGGTAAACATGCAATAGATCAACATGCATAATTAAGAGCTAGGAAGGAAACACACTAGCAAAGCCAAGAGCACTAGCATGTACTTTAAGGAGTAGTGCCAATATTGCTATGAAGGAAATGCACAAGGAGAATGGGAGTAAGGAAGAAGATGCCTAAGAAGAATTGTGAGTTGGAAAAGAAAAGAAAAATCTTCAAATAGCTTCAGTACACACACATCCTAAACAACACAACTTCAAAACATTTGAACAATGGAGAAAAATGTGGCCCAAGTGAAAGGTTGGGCCCTTTTATCTATGTGAAGAAATTTTTTCCCTCTCCTCCATTGGAGATGTGCATTGAGCAGCAACCACCACTACTCCAAAACCTAACATTCATGACTAGAATATTTTGTGACTATGTCCCAATCGTAGTCATCTAGTCAAATGTGCCATTTGATGTATTCATGTGTGTCATAATTGATCACCCCTAATCATTGATGGCATACATGATTAAGGTCATTCATCTCTATTTATCAACATGACTACATGACTAAGGTAATTTGAAATTTGACCATATATTGACCTTATTTGACCAAAGCAAAACAAAATAAAAGGTGAAAATATAATTTTAAAATTGAACTCAAATTATATTACACTTTTAATCCATTTCAAATATAAAATTAGAAAAAGAAATTCTAGGGACATAACATATGGAATCTTTTTTTAAATTACTAGATTAGACATGAAATTAATAAATAATATAGTACTTAGGAATTCAAGTAACTGAATCATTACAATTTAAAACATTAACTTATAAATTTTGGATTAAAATTACTTACTAATGTTTCAATGTAAATTTGGAACGAAAATTATTAAAATTATCTTATTATCATGAAACCTAAAACATGAAAAATAAATTCAAAATATTAATTTTGGTTTAATGTTTACAAAAATTTGGAATTTGAAAGTAATGTAATTAAAGTTGAAATTTAAATTGGTCAATAGATTTATGAAGGTTAAACTTAGATTTAATATTAAGATTTAAATTTTCATCATCATAATTTTTAGATAATGAAATTAAATGTATTTATGGAATAATAACTAAAGTAAGTATGAGCATTAATTTTTTGAAATTGAGTAAACACTAATTATTTGATTATTCAATTAAAATTTTAAATTAATTTCACTATAAAATTATTGGATTATATATTTAGATAATAATATATGTTTATATAGTTATATCATAAGGTACAAAACTTAGAATAATTATGTGTATAAGTTTATGATTGTAATTATTGTCACTTGTTAAAGTTGGTGGTTGGATTGTTAAAGCTTTGTGTTGGGACCAAGGAGATGAAAAGTTCAAACCTCATCAATGACATTGCCTTTCATGACTACATAGTCATGTAATCATGGATGCCATGCCATGCTTTGGCATTGTCCATTTTAATAAAATTTAATTATTGAATTCCCAAATTCAAGCATTGAATTCCTTTAGAAACTTCTAGATGCTTGCCAAAAATCTCTTATTGCCTAGAGTAGATAGTATATTCTTGAAACTTGCCCTAGGTATATTCATTACCCTTCTTGGGTAGTAATATTTGAGAAATACATGAAATATTCAGTTCTCAAAGTGTTAGTTTTCATTCCAATTAAAACCATTAGTTAGGATATCATGGTGAATATCACGCGATACAATATCCACTGATGTTCATTGTGAAAACTTAACATAAACCCCTGGTCAGTTCTCAAATTGTTTTGATACCCTGCCAACATTGGGTTCAAGAACCAATTCTAGTAGGTTCTTCAGTTTGCCAGTATAACAAAAAACAAAGGGGTTGTTATTTTTACAATGCATCACAATTAGCCTTGAGTCAATCAACAACCACATTAGTACCATGAAAAAATCTCAAAACCCATTTAAATTATTTATAAATATTATGAATGTCCCATGCTCAGACTATCAGGATCTTTGAATTCAAATCTAACAATTTTTTGGGCTTGATATGATCACTAAGAAGCTTCATTTAAAATAGGTGCAGGTATCACTGTGGGTGCTCATGGACCTTGGTCTCAAAATTGAACCCCTTACCAGATCTTGTTTCACTACATCTCCTTACATACACCACTTACAAACCTACACTGCTAATGGCCACATTTGCTTAATAGTTTGCAAGCATCCCAAGAGCCTTCAAATGTGCAATAGAAAAACACAAAAATATTCAAGTAACCAAGACCACCTATGAACTTGAACAGTCGTATTTGAAATAAAATTCTACCATTGCCTCTTTACATGTTAAAGGATTCCATTTTCATAAGGTGACAAAAACAAAAGGTAATTAAAACTGAAAGTTGCCAAAACTTTTACTAATGTTTAATTCACTCAAATTTGCTGTTATTTTCTCTCTAGCACCTTTTGTGGTCCTCACCTCCTGCTGACTAATCGGCTACATTGTGACCGATATCCAACACCAAACATATATTGTCTCAATGTTGGTCCCCAATGTTATGTGGGTTTCTTTGAACTCACTTTTTGAACTGAGCCTAGAGGTTCTTGAATTTGAACAAATGTGCACCTAGCACCACACAATTTAATTGGAAGGACCAGTCTAAAACTTGCACTCGAAGAACCTCCCAAAACAAATAAAGTGTCAAAACTAAAATTGGTGGTTCTCTTTAAAAAGATGGCCAACATTAGTTTGAACTACTGTCATCTAGTTCTTTCTTTTCAAAAGAACCTCCAATACCATTTCAAACTTTTTTTTCTTTTTTGAGAGAACCTTTAGTTTTGGTTTGAAAGGATTTTCAAAAAATTGTTAAAACCTTGGGTTGGGTTCTGGACCTATTTCTTCACATTTCAAGACTCCCAATTCTTGGTTTTAAAAAAAAAAATCCTAGGTCAGTCCAATTCTAGATTGGATCCAATTTGACAAGAACTTCTATAAACTGAGTTTTGTAGCCGGTTTTGCTTTCCGGTTTGGTTTTAACAAGGGGCAAATTCCAGTTCTAAGTACAGTTATAACCAAAGGTCAATTCTTGGTTTTGGTTCTAAAATTTTCTTTTTCAAAATTCAAAACCGATAGTTTAAGTGATCAATAACCAATAACCCAAAAACCAAAAAACTAAACAACATTGGTTTAATTTAGTGTGGGAAAATATTGGAAATTGCACCAAACCCTGACCAAGTATTAAAATGAGTATCATATTTGATAATTACAATTATCAATAAATCAAATATTTGATTCTTATATATAACTAGCAATTTTTTCATGAAACCCAATGGTTATTTGAGGTTTTTAAAATACCCAAAACTGAAAGTCATTTAAAAAATCAAGGAATGCCCCCACATTGAGTTAAATTTATCACAAGGGGTAGAGTCACTGTGCCAGGACCCACTTGTTGACTACCTATGTTAAATATTACTATGTCAAACTTTCATTGCCACTTGGAATAATTAGTATTTCAAAATATTTCATTTACAAGAAATCTTTGATTAATGTTGCCCAAGGTAAGTACACATTAGATAGATAGTGCCTTTTCTCGGGCAACTATTTTTGTGCTTAAAATAATTATTTAGCAAACCTTAACTGCACAATTAACAAAGAAAATTTAAAAAGGTAAATCAATGACACTTCTTACTACAAATGGGCCCATTTACAAAGTTAATTGTGTACATTAATGTAGAGATCATAAAACATCAACATTCAACTACCTTCTATTTTATGAAACAACAATAGTTTAATGCAAACATTTTGTTGTAATATAATCATGTTGTAATTACGATTGAATTGGAAATCACACATAAAAAGGTTGATTATTATAATAATTAAATTTTTCACAAAAATGATTTTGCATAGGTTTATTGCACTAATTAATGGTCAATATTGTTCATAATTATTATGTTCACTATGTTGTTCACTTATGAGCATAATTTGACCCTACTTAATTTTTTATAATTTCAAATTGTTGACATGAACATTGAGGTTGCCTTTGACTTTATTTACACAGTGCATTATAATGGGTTAATGATTTTTTTGACAATTTTTCAACTATCAAGAGGGTACATGAGTTGAACCACCAACTTTTAACACAATGAAACCATTATTAAAAGTTGCATTTTACACTTACCAAAATTTATTAAAACACATGTAACATTACAAAACCCCACATTTATATTAAAATGAATTAGTGATTTTTTTCACATCTCTTCAATTATCAACATGTGTACATGAGTTGAACCATTCATTTTTAATATGTTAAATTCATTATTCACAAATTACATATTGCACTTATTATAACATAATAAAACATATGCAACTTAACATTTTATAATTATACTTGAAAAATTTATTGAGTTTTTTCACATTTATTGAACTATCCACATTTTTACATAAGTTGAATCATTCACTTTGAAGGTGTTAAATCCATTATTCATGAGTTGCATTTTGCACTCATCACAATTTTTTTAAATGAATAATAAAAACTTGACAAATGTCACATTTATATTTAAATGGGTTAATATTAATTCCAAATGTTCATGCATGCAAATTTACAATGCATGTTAAACTCTAAATTACAAATTTTTCATATATTAAATTCCTGTACATTTATGTAAATTATAATAAATGTTTTCCCCATAGTTTGTTTTAGGCATTATGGACAAGTTTATTATTATGAATGTTCATGATGCCACACCAAAAAAACCCCAAAAATAATCCCTCATTTTTTGTCATTTTTTTGCTATTGTCCAAAATAATCCATATTAAAATAATGATTAAAATTTTTTATTTTTAAATTATTAATATTACAATGAAAATTTATCAATATTTTAGATTTTTTATTTTTTATTTTAAACATGATTTATCAAAAACTTTAAGCTTGTTAGTTATAGGTTTATGTTTAAATATTTGGAAATGAATTTTAAGTTTTCAGTTTGGAAAATCAAATAAATGAATGTATTAAAAATGATGATAATAATAATGACATCAATTTTGAATCTTTTTATGATTTCAATTTTGTAATCTTCTTCAAAATCATCCACAATAAAATTTAACCATGTTTTGGCTATAAACCATACATGGAGATACAAATTTGTTAGAATATTTATATATTTGGGCTACAAGTTCTACAACCCATCGTAAAGTTATATCATTTTTAAAACTAA
>Ga0209208_10006708_pt1 | contig 15831 bp, 20 predicted proteins | sample S1TSphfallax_3_FD_187694 | JGI IMG/M metagenome (GOLD analysis project Ga0209208, IMG submission 187694) | Host-associated microbial communities from peat moss isolated from Minnesota, USA - S1T2_Fd - Sphagnum fallax MG (SPAdes) (version 2) | ecosystem: Host-associated > Plants > Peat moss >...
TTTTAAAGGATTGCACACTTGCGAGTTCGCAAATGATTTTTTCAACTTGCACAAAAGAAAAAAAGAAGTGATATTACACATTAACAAGCTTGCAATTGGTTTTATTTATTCCCATAGGTGAAAAAATAATAATGATATTGCACACTTAAAAGCTTGCAAGCGATTTTTTCAACTCATGTAGGAGGGAAAAGTAAATGGTATTACACACTTGTAGGCTTGCCAAAAAAAAAAAAAAAAAAAGTTCACATAGGTGAGAGGAAAAATGATATTTCACATTTGTGAACATATAAGAGATTTTTTTAACTCACACAAGACAAGGAAAAAAATGATATTGCACACTTGTGAGTTCACAATTAGTTTTTTTTTTGAATAAATAAATGAAAAAGAATGACATTTCACACTTGTGAACTCGTAAGTGGTTTTTTCAACTCATAAATAAAGGGAAAAAATGATATTTCACATTTGCAAATTCACAAGTGATTTTTTATTCACATAAATGAAGAACCAAAAACATATTACACACTTGTAAGCTTGCAAATGATTTTTTCAATTCATGCAAGAAAAAGAAAGAAAGAAAGAAATTATATTGCACATTTGCAAGCTCATAAGCAGTTGGTTTTAATTACATATGTGAAGACAAACAATGATATTGCAAATTTAAAAGCCAACAAATGGTTTTTTCAACTCGAAAAGGAGAAGGAAAGAAATGATATTGCACGTTTGTGATGTTACAAGTGGTTTCTTTTATTCACATAGGTGAAGAAAAAACAGATATTGCACACTTGGGACCCAAAGGTTTTTTTAACTTATACAAATGAAATGAAAATAAATGATATTTTACATTTGCAACCTTGCAAATAATTTTTTTTAATTTCACATAGGTGAAGAAAAAAAACGATATTACACACTTAAGAGCCCACAAGTGATTTGTTCAACTCGCACATGAAAAGAAAATAAATGATAATACACACTTACAAATTCACAAATCTTTTTTTTTCACATAAATGAAGAAAAAAACAATTCACAACAAAAAACCACAAACCACAAAAAAAAACCCCCTAAATCTTTACTTTGGAACTAGAAATGAAATCGAATTTTTATCAAAAACCCAATCTGATTCCAATTAAAATCACAACTTGGAACTAGACCACGGATCCAATTCCAATTTTAAAACCTTCTAAAATCAAAGATTGGTTCAACCAAATTCCAAATCCTTGATGAAACTCCTAGTTCTAATTCTATCTGAACCTGATCAAGTTCCAATCAAGTTCCAAGTATTAGATCTAAAATTATTGGTTCCTACCCAACAATTTGAATACCCAATCAACACTAGTTTAAACTAGTGTTGTGTTAGCACTTAAATCCAAATGTTAAAACCAACAATTTTGGATTTGGATATAAAAACCTGATAAGATTTAAATATTAAAGACTTGATGTAAACCCTTACACATGAACTAGGGTAAACATGCCCCCCCCCCCCCAACCAAACATCATTTGGTGACCGAACACCCTATTGTGTATATCAGCGTCATTCTACAGATCCATTTTCAAAAGCATTTCAAAATGACCCTATGACCAGACACTTGGTCTTGAAAAAATGTGTTTAGCCATTTTACATTTTACACCTGGACACTTAATTTTAGTGTGCAGTTTTGGGTGTGGTAAAATACACTTTCAAAACAATTGTGTGTTGTTTTGGGTGTGGATAAATACAAAAAAAAATTATATGTCACACTATTATGTGTAGTAATGTGTGGTGATAGGAAAGGACCAACACATTGGAATGTGTTGATATGTTCATTTTAGGGGTGGTTCCCCTCATTTTCACAAAACCAAACTCAAAGATGGAAAAAGATTGTTTCGTTAAACGATGGGACCAACATTTTCTCATGTACAAAATAAAACAATACTAAGGTTATAATGTTTAGTTTTGGGGTGGGATCCAAAGAGTTTCACAAAACAAAACAAAGGAAATCAAAGAGCAATAAATCTCAATGTTTGGTTATGGGGTTTTAGCCTCACATTAAAGGGCAACAAACTATTCATCAATTAACCCTAAACCTCAACAAATATACAATGCACAAGGTTCAGCAAAGGACATAAGATCTATGAGGAGTCTAAAAAGACACATTTATTAGTCCCTTAAAGGAGAGTCCTTGAAAATTCCTATTATACAAAAGCAATTTGCATTCCCTCCCAAAACAACTTAGCACAAATCAAAATATAAACTTAACCAAGGCTTACATCATTTTCTACCACACAATCACCTTTAAGTACATCTTCTCTAGGAGCCCAAACATAAGAACAATTCCAAATTTGTGTTGAATTCCTAGGTCTTAGTGCTACAATGTTAGGAAATGCAAATCTACCAATGAAACTAAAGAATGAGAGTTCAAGTTTGAAGGTTTACTTGCAAAAGTCAGGTCTAAGAAAAAAAGAAAAGCAAGAATTAATTTCAAAAGTAGATTCGAAAGAGCCACAATTGCATGTGAAAGTAAAATGCCAAGTAGATGAACAAAACCAAGGTTCAAAAGTAGATTTACAAACATTAGATCTTAATGTCAAAATAAAGCTTGTAAAAGATACGTCAACATCAAAATTTCAAAGAGAAACTATAGATCAGATATATAATCAAAATTTCAAGAAGTATATGGATTACCACTGGATTCAAAAATCCATAATTCGAAATGTTGCATCAAGGACCTTCAAGAGAGCTAAGGATCAGCTAAATCATATCAATTGTTCTTACGTCTTTTTTCCAACTACATGCACATCAACACAAAACATTGATTTAGTATGGGATGATTTTTTTTAATTCTATAATCTAATCTATTCTAGTGTAGCACTCCTAGAACATGCCATAGCCAAATTCCTAGATTTATTACACTTTTTGGATTCTTGGGTTGTTTACAAGAAAAAGAAAGGGATACTTTTGGTTGGGCAAGAACGTATTCCACCAAGTTGTTGGAGGCTAGGACTAGGAAGTTCAAAGCAATCATGAACTTGACAATCCCTTGTAGGCAATAGAACATGTTGGGTTTGCAAATAGCAAATAAGAATAATTTACCCCTTGTAGCAAACAAAAAAAAAATTCCACCTACTCCCGAGCCACAAAGCAAAAGATCAACACAATTGAATTGAATGCCTTCAATAACCAAAAGAGGCATGTGGATAGATGAAACCTTGGAATTAGAAATGGATGCTATTGAGAATGGGACATTTTCCTTACGAAGGGCCAACAAAGCATGGAACATTCCAATGGGTTCCATTTTTAACCAACTAAATGGAAAAACTAGATCAAGGAAGATGGGGCTAAGAGGTGTCCTACTAAAAAAAAGGATGCAATAGTGATTGCATGGACATTAGTTATGGAAGAATGTGGATTATCCATAAGCGTACAACAACTAAAAATGAAAGTTGCAGAATTAACACAAACAAAGGTTACACCATTCCAAAATGGAATACCTGGCAATAGTTGGTGGTACTAGTTCAAATGTAGACACCTAGAAACTAGTATTAAACAGGCAGAAGGATTTGAGGTATGCAAAACATAAGGTCTAACACCTAGCTCCTGCAACTCTTTCTATAAAAACTTACAAACATTGTATAGCTAACACAACTATAGTCCAAATCATATATCGAATTTTAATGAAACAAGAATTCAAGTTGGTAAATAATATGGAACAAGGGTTTTGGCTAGGAAAGGATCCAACGCAATTTATAGTACCATTCCCAAATCTTAGGAATGGTAAATTATAAATTGTGTAATCAATGTTACATGGGGTGTTTTGCCTGGTTTTTACATCTTTAAAGGTGAGAGACTAAGGGATGATTACATTAAGCTTTGCAAACCATGTACATGTATGGCCATGCAAAAAAAAACCTAGATGATTGCCTTCTTATTTTAAGGAACTTTAATAAATCAATTCCAAATGGGCTGTCACTCACCAATAAACACTTGTTAGTTCTAGATGGGCATGGTAGCCATGTCATTCTATAAGCAATAGAATAGGCCAAAGATATTGGGTTAAAGATGATCACACTACCATCTCACACATCACATGCATTGCAACCATTAGATGTTTTTTATTTCAAGCCTTTTAAGACAATGTTCAAAAAGGTTAGGGATGCTACCATGTCTAAAATTAATCATCAAAAACCAAAAAAAAAACCCTAGCCCACTAGGTGGATCAAGCCTTAGAACAATGATTGACCCAAAAAAACATTAAGTTTAAGTTTAAAACTACATGTATATGGCTTATCAACCCAAAGGTAATGGAGAGAAAAATTAGACCATCAAAGGTTTACACTATAGCAATAAACATCAACAATGCAAAAAATGAAGAAGATTACACCATAGAGGAGGAAATTCAAAATAATCAACATTGGGGGGAAGATTCTGCTATTGTAAAGTTTTTCCACATGCAAAAATAATTCAACATCCAACATATGAAGATCTACCTACGTACAAGCTAGAAAATGACCAACGTTACTATGTTGATATGCCCCAAAGCCCTATAATGAAAGAACAATAACTAGAAGATAATATTGTTGTAAACCTAAATGAGGGAAGCCCTAAAAATAATCTTGAGGAAACCCAACAATCTCCAAATCTAACTCAAGAATCCATGAAGATGCATAACCTTTTTTCATTGCCCCATTTACCTATAAGACACACAAAAGGAAAGTAGCCTTTAATTGATTATTCGCAGTCACATGTTGTGACTAGTTTTGAATACTTGGATATCCTAAGGAAAAAAACAATGGAAAAGGCAATTACAAAGGAAATCAAGGAAAGCAAACAAAAGGAGAAGGAAGAAAAGTGAGCCAAACAAGTAGCAAAATTGGTATTTGTAGCAAATCAAATAGCTCGAAAATGTGCAGAAAATTGTGTTAAAGCAAAGTTCATCACAACCTAAACTCTAGCAATTGTAGCGAAAGTGGGCAACTGCTTTCACCAAGAGTTTTAGGTAAGTCTGAATGTAGATCCACACATGTATAAGGGGGTAAATTTGGGCTACACAACAAGGATTCAACAACATGCAAGGTTGCAAGCACGAACTAAACAACAAACAAAAGGGTGCATTATAGCATGGTTGTGACCTTCTAATGACTAAGGAATATGCAAAGAATTGGCTAGCACTGGGACCAGCATAAGGATACAATCATATAGATGACTAGTACCAAAAGCCAATAAAATAACTTCAAGAGGATAAGCTACAATAGTAGAGAAAATCAATCAAAAAGAAAATATATTAGCAGCAATAACAAAGAGGATGAATCAACCAAAGAAGACCAACTACAACACCAAAGAAGATCAAGAAAGACAAAAATTACAACAACCGACTAAGACTGAAGAAGAAGAAAAATGATTCAAGGATGATTAAAAAAAACATGACTAGAGGCTAATCAAGGAAAGAGGAGGACCAGGCACTAAAAGAGGAAAGGGAGGACTAAACATGGAGAGGATCAAATGGAAAGGACCAAGCTCGAAGGACTAGGACTTAAAAAAAGACCAAAGATGAAAGGATCAAAAGAAAGAAAGAAGACTAGGTGTTTGTAAAAAGGATTAAAAACACTAGGCATGCATTTAGAGCATGCAAAGAGGATCAAGAACACCATGCACATGGGAAAAGGATCAAAAACACCATGCATGCATGTAGAACATGCGAAATGGATCAACAACACCTAACACGCATAAAACACATGCAATAAGGATCGAAAACACTAGGCAGACATTGAGAGTGCCCAACAAGGATCAACAACACCTAACACACATAAAACACATGCAATAAGGATCGAAAACACTAGGCACACACTGAGAGTGCACAACAAGGATCAACAACACCTAACATGTATAAAACACATGCAATAAGGATCGAAAACACTAGGCACACATGGAAAATGCATAGCAAAGATCAACAACACCTAACGCATATAGAACACATGCAACAAGGATGGACGAGACTAGGTGCACATGGAAAGTGCACAATAAGGATTGACATCACCTAGTGCACATAGAGCATTCGCAACAAGGATCAAAAGCAATTAGCATGGATAAAAGTGCGCATAAAACACACATAATGAAGGTTGATAGCACCTAGCATGCATCAAAATGTGCATAGAGCACGTGCAATGAGGATTGAAAGCATCTGGTGTTCATAAAAAGTGCATGAAAAAGACCAAAAGCATGTGCAATGAAGGTCGAAAACACCTAATGTGCATAGAAAATGCACAAAAAGGATTGAAAGCACATGGTAATGAAATCATTGAAAGGACCAAGTGCAAGTGAGAGGAGATGGATGACCAAGAATGAATGAAAGGAGATGGATCAAGCATTGAAAAAAAGGAAAAGGTGCAAAGAATAAATAGTTCACAACATGGGACCAAACACTTACTCTTAAAAAAAAAACCACCAAAGTCTCAAGAACTCCCATAATGTAATCACTTACAATACATGCACAATAGCAAGAAAATTTTAAACAAAAGACCATCACCAAGAGTTCACAACACTCAGGGAATCAACATTTACTTACCTACACACGAGACCTTTACCTAGGAACTCACAAGTCTAGAGGTGGGATCAACATCTACCAACTTCAACTAGGAGTTCACAAGATGAAACAGAATCAAACTCTCTTGATTTTTTGAAAGGATACAAAAAGGAAAAGGAAAATCAAGCAAGAGAAGGAGGAATTAGCAAATTGAGCAAGAGAGGCAACATCAAAAGCTCAAAAAGTGTGATTAGACGTCACATAGAGATGGACCAGCTATTGGATGCATGTGAAGGTGATGAAAATCTGCGCCCGCAAACATTTGGAATGGCCATGACAATTTTAGTGAACCTGATACTAAAACCCTATTACCATTGATTTATTAGCCTTAGATTTCCTAGGGTCTAAACCATGGGTTGGAAAGTGAATGTTTATTTTGAAGATGTTGATCATCATGATCTTCATTTAGTTTGATTATGGGAGTAGGTAATGTTTAATAGTGGGGTAGTGACTAGTTGGTTTTAGGTGAGTAAACAAATTCTCATGGGTTGCCATGTGTACAACCCACTTTTTTTTAAACAATTTTTACCCCCCAAACTTTGAAGGAATGTATTTTATTTATTTTTCAACCATTTTGAGCGAATCAAAATAGGCATGAGTGCGCTTTCTACTCATGAAAATTTTATCTTGAGACCCTATGTGGAAAGGAGGCATTTTGAGTGAGAAGGAGGCGGCTAAAACACTAAGTGTTCCGTCAACGGCATGTTTACCCTATCAATCATTGTAGGACCAAAGTAAATTTCAAAACCTTCTATTCACCTATTTTCGATGAAAAAACCTTTAAAAAATTTCCCAAATTTCAATGTTTCATAAGAACACTATTATTTTTTTTTAAATTCCCATCAATTTGAATATAAAAAAACTATTTCATGGATGATCATAGGATGTTAAGACTTTGAGCTATACATAAAAGCTTTTATATAAATTTTTTTTGTTACAAACATATTTTGCATCATGCATATATGTAATATGTATTTCAATGTTTGATAAAGTATTACAACAATGTGTGATGAGTAAGAAAGTTAGACGATAAGATTCATCTGAATTTGAATCAAATAAGAATTTTTGAAATCATAACCCTAAATCCTGAAGGTTTTGGCTTCAATTTTGTCAAGTAGGTGGACTGGCGATTATCATCCACTAGTACTGGAGGAATGAGCCAAATTTGGCTAGAGGTCAGACAATAAAGTAGATTTTTTAAAGATTCCTGCCTGGTTCTGGCGACAAGAAGGTATTATCTAAATATGGCGAAATGTGACCATTTTTTTCCTGAAAATATGGAGACTTTTGCACCACAAAAAAAGAAAAGCCTTGGTACACAATTCTTCACAGTGGGTTCTTCTTTGTGTAGACACAAAGGAAACGAGGGGCATGTCACATTGTGGTCTTGCCATTTATATATTAAAAAGTATGTTAAGAAGGCAAAAGAAGAAGAATTATTATGGAAACTCAAATCTTCCACCATGCAAAAAAATATTAATCTTCAAAAAAAAATACTTTAAAAGAAACCCAAATCCTTCAAGATATATTATAATTCTATAACTAATAATCTCAAGGTTCAACACAAGCCAAAATATGATGTTTCAAAAATCCTCATATAAAAAAATGGACCTATTATTATTATTGCCTAGGGGCCTATACAAATCCCTTAAGCTACTATACTCTATAATGGATCTTAACACAAGGTCCTTGCCTTGGTAGTAGGCAAGGCCCCCCAAAAAAAAAGCACTGGCACGCACACACGCACGCATGCACGCACGCACGCACTCCCTCCCTCCCCTGCTGCTTGTTTTGTGTCAGATTCCAATCATGGACTACTTTCTCTGGCGCACGCACGGGGGGAGGAGGAGGAGGAGGAGGAGGAGGATATAGTCCAACGACACTCCATCCTTGATGATTCCATGCCCCACACAAGAGTCGTCCATGCGCGGGTGCAGAATTCAATCCTCTTCATCACAAGAAGAAAGAAAGAAGGCCGCCGCAGCAGCAGCAGGAGGTCACGAATTTGAGTGGGTGGATGGGACTGCGGTGGTTACACTTTCCTTCTTCAATGAGAGAGCAATGACAATCGTTGCTGCTCTCTTGCATTAAACCCAACCACCCACCCAACCCACTCACTCACTCACTCACTCACCCACTCACTCAATCACTCACTTACTCAGTTCCCTCGGACCAACTGCGGCGCAAATCAATCATTTGGGCTTCTTTTTTTGGTATTCCATTTTTATTTTTATTTTTTGTGTTTGTTTTTTGTGTTTTGGAGAAGAAGACAACAAAATTCAAGCGGAGGTGGTGGTGGTGGAGAAAGACTAGGGCCCACACAGAAAACCAAAAAGCTTTTTTTTCTTTCAGCGGTGTTTTTTTTCCCCTTTTTTTTTTGGGTTCAAGTCTCTCTGCAATTTTTTTGTTGTCAGTTTACCTGTACAGGATTTTTTTTTGTCAATCATAGTAGCAAGGAGGAGGAATTATTTTTTCTCTTGGATTTTTCTAACTGCCGACCATTTTCTCCCTTACGCTTGCTTCCCCATTCGCTCTCTCTCTCTCTCTCTCTCTGGGACCACCACCTGCTTGAGAAAGTCTGTTGACTTGGCCAATCTACTAAGATCCCTCAGCATCCCCAGATCACTCAGGACTCAGTCACGATCCTTCGGAGGCAATCAGCAATGTGCCAAGCTTTTTAGGGTCTGAGTCTCAACAACAACAACAAGAACCAGAAGAAGAAGAAGAAGAAGAAGCAGACCAACAACAGCAACACAGCCATTCCAATCCAACAAGGCGATCCAGAGGTCCAAGTGAGAAACATCATCTCTCATGTTTTGTTTCAGTCCAGGATCTTTCCAGAGATGGATTTGTTGGGGGGGCATTTGATGGCACCCGCTGGAATTATTCTTGTTGGGAAGCAGCTGGCATTTTGGTGGCCAGAATTTTTTGGACCTTTTGTCCAGAGGCCACCTGAAGGATGTATCCATGGATTGAATGGTGGTTTCTAAAGATGGGAATCTGTGTGGGAAAGAGAATTGAACATTGGGTTTTTTTTTTTTCTTTTGTTTGGCGGGGGTCTGGGTGAAGGAGGATTTGGGTGCTTGAAGGTCATGCTGCTTGCTTACTTACATGATGGGTTGGCTTGCAACTGGAATTCTTGGAAGATGGTAATGAGGTCTCCCTGATGTTGTGGAAAGAGAAAGGGATCTAACCTGATCACAGACCCAAAAATCAAATAAAATAGTGGAATGATGTAGCTTCAGGGTTAGGCTAGTTTACATATGCAAGTAAGGATTCCTCAATGACTGTGCAACACAGCAGTTTAGAATCTGTACAAAAATATAAGAACAATAGGAGGAACTCGATGGGCAGTGGAGTTGATGAAGGAATGAATCATGGGAGGGAAAGTGAGTGAGTCATGATCATGAGTGCATCATATTGTCTCAGGATTTGTTTTCAGCATCATTGTGGTAGGCAAGAACTGTTAAGGTTTTTTGTGGACTGGACCTTCTTCCTTCGGTCACATGAAGATCTGGTGCTTTTGTTAACTGTGCAGAGGAGGAGGAGCTGCAGTCATTAGAAGATTTCAAGCACAAATAGCAGCACACAGCAGGAAAGTACCATCCAGACAGATGGGATCAGAAGGGGCACCACCACCACCACCAGCAAGTTTGATTGAATTCAACATCACAGGCTTCAAGAAATTTCATGGTGTCGTAGAGAATCCCACAGAGGTAGTGGTTGGGAGGATTGAAGAGTACTTGAGAAAACATGGGATGCCCGCAGGAACGGTGCTTGGAAGCTGCACTGTGTTGGAGGTTGCAGGGGAGGGGGCACTGCTGCCTCTCATGCAGCTCTTGAGTTCATCATCATCGTCCCAATCAGTGATCAATCAACCATCAATTGAGACAACTGCAAATTTGCAAGAAGGGAAGCTGGATGTGGGCTCTTTGCCAAACACTGAAAAGAAAATTGTCTGGGTAATTATCAAATCTCTCAAAGCTTCTCTGCTGCAGTTCAGGAATGTAACTTTTGGGGTGCATTTTTGCCTCATCTCAAACACCGCATGATAAGGCTTCAGAAGAAAAGATTGTTAAATTTATGCTCATCACAGGCAATGAATTTGCATATGGAAGGGACAGTAATCATTTGATCTTGGATCAGAAACCTAATCCATTTGCAGCAAAGATTTGTATGGGAAATGAGAGTTTCCAAAACTTGGAACGCTTGTGTATAGTGTGAGAACAGTAGACAGTAAAATCAACAATATATATTGCAAGACCCAAATGTTTTTGAGTATAATTTTACGATGGGTGATCTTTTTTTTCTTTTTTGTGATCTTCTTCTTGCACCTGACTAAATTCCAAGGTGTGGCTTTTGTTTCTGAACTCCACAACAAGCAAAAGGTCTTAACAACAAATAATATCTCATATGAAAGAGACTTTCAAGCCTCTGCCACAGAACTTTCAACTTGTTGTGGGACTTACAAGAAAGACATTCTGGGTTAAACTGTATGAATTCTGTGAAATGCCACCCAGGTTCATTTGGGTGTGAATAGTGGAGCATTTAACTTCACTTTGGAGCGGCGCGCAGTGAATGAGGCAACATTCCGGTGCAGTGATGAACTAGGTTGGCAGCCTCAGGTCTGCATTCAAGCTATACATGATTTGGCAGAAGAATGGGTGTCTTGTCCACTTCGAGATTGTTATTATATTGCAGTGTATTACCTATTGCCTTCATTTCTTTTGTGTCATTATTGCCCTTGGACATATGGAAGTTTGTTCAATGAGTTTTGGGCAATCAAGAGCTTTGTCTTTTACTGTACAAGAGCTTCCGCTGTCATGAAATACATACATGCACTCAAAGGAGTATCCAGAATTTTGGTCTTTTTCTCTAAGCTGCTCTACTGTATGTGCAGCGTATTCCCATTGTTGCTGAGGATGGACCTATATCCCACATACGTGAGGTAGTGCTTTTTGCTTCCTTTGCTTTCTTTTTGCTTTGGTTGCTCTCTTTTTGCTTCATGCTATGCACCATGTTCAAACAGGAATACAGTGTCCGGTTCAGCTGAGGAACACTCTTTATATTTCTTCATTGCTTTTCAAACCGTTGTAACTATGTTTTTGTTGTTCATGAGATGCAGAAGCATATCTAGTGAAACAGTTAGTGTTAGAAATCCTTTATTGGAGTGTGTGTCAGTATGTTTTGACTTTGAAGGATCAATGAGACTGCCCATATGTGAGATCTTCTACTGCATGGGCCTGGATCTGCAGTTGAAAAGGTTATGTTGTCGCAAGTCTAATTTTTGTTTGGGTTATGTGTCAGACAACTATCCCAGTGCGAGATCTTGTGACCACTTTGGGAAAGAATGGCTTTGATGTGATGGAGTCATATGATGCAGGACGTTTTGTGTGCAACTATGTGTACTACCAATCCTTGCGCCACTCTGCACTTCATGGGAATATAAGTTTCTTTGTGCATGTGCCTTTGTTTATCATGATTGATGAGGAGCGTCAATTAGAATTTGTGGCTGCTCTACTGCATGCCCTGGCCTTCCACTTGCTCAATTAGAATGCTCTCTGATGGGTTTTGAACATAATTAACTGTCATATAGTAGACAATAGAAAGGCACTCTGTAGTTAGTTGTAGTAAGGCAAAACTGTCCTTCCACAGTAATTATTGTTACTCTTAGCTCCAAGGCAAAACTTGTCGCCTTTCTAATAAGCTGTCATTGAAAGGCAATGAATGACTTTGTGGAAATGGAAACCAGAAATTGTATGTTACACAACTTCATGACACACAATTTTCCTGTGAATTTGTGCAAAGTCCCAACCTATCCATCTTCTCTTGTGAGTAAATGATCCACAGAACAATGATCTATACTGGCTTTGAGAGCTGCGCTAGACACCAAGGCTTCTTCTTTTCAAAAGGCCCTTCAAATGATTGTCTCAAAGGAGCATCAACTCATTTACAGCACACTTTTAGAAGCGGGTGGAGGCAAAGGTGCAGGATTTTGTCCACAACATTGTGCACTGCTCTACCATCATTCATCCAATGGTGCAAAGATAGCACCACTCATGGATCCTCCTGTTCTTCATCTCATGCACAATTTGGTGTCACCAAAAAAATCTTTGCTTCTTGAACAATTTGGCAATGGCCATCCCTGCCACATTTTTACACAACAAACAAATTGGGAAGTGAAAAAAATACAGTGACAGGTCTGAATATCAGAACCCAGGGTTAATATGGAGACAAAGACTTGGCATTCTCAGAAGGAAAGGTGTTATCCTCACATCAATAAAATGTCAGAAATCTTCTCACCTACTCTCATGCCATTGACACTATTTGAAAGAGCAACAACTTTGTAAAGATTTTGTCAACATGATTTCATCAGTCTTCAATTCTCTTCCAATTGGTTGGATGTATTTGACCTACCAAATCTAATCATTCTGAAGGAAAACCTCGTGCAATGGTCAACCAAATATATGAAAAACATGCAAAATGTCATCTGCAAAACTTTCCATAAATAAGACGTCAAACATTGACAGATATGGGTTATCACACCATGGTTGGCTGATACACTTGCTCAGTCAAATTTTGTGCTGCACTTTCAGTGGGATAGCCTCTAATAGCTCCTATAGTCCACTGAGCAATTATGCCTGCACAAATAGCAAATCTCAAGGCTTTTTCTAATCTAGTTTGATCATGAAGAAGCTCAGGCTGCGTTGTCAACTTCTTGATTAAAGCTGCAATAAAAACCAGCGCACAGAGAATGTCATTATCACATTGAGTTTGAAACCCAATAATCTGAACAACCTGCCCTCACTCTGAAGTGTTTTAGAATGTGAACAAACATTCAATGATAACAAGGGCAGGAAGCAATTTACCTGCAACAACAGCATCTCCAGAGCCTGTTCTGTCACAACTGAAAGGAGCAAGTAAAACATCTTCTGTACCCTCAACTGACCCATGAAAGTCCTGAGTGTAGTAATGTATTCGGTATGTGCCATCAGTCACAAACAGAATGCGAATGTGTTTGTGCCATAGGGGTGATAATTCCTCTGGCATATAGTGGTACTCGTCACGCCCGGGTTTCATCTCTGCTGCAGATTTTGCATAATATACTGAATGCTGCTGTCGTTTCCACTCATAAGTCTCTTCCCCCAGCAGGAACTCAAGCTCCTGTTTTGTCAACTCAAACATTGTCGACTTCTCCCACACTGGTTGAATTGCACTCCATGTCTCATCCCGTGACTTCCAGTAAGGAAGTGGAAGGTTTAGATCAAAAAAGACATCGGCACGTTTCTTTCGGGCTCTATTAATGGCAGATATAAGTGTTGACCGTAGAGGCTCATATGTAAGGCTGATTGAACTGCACTGAAGTAGGCAAGCCTGGAAGAAAACACCAACCAGATTGAAACAGTTCAAATATGGCTGCAGCAGTCTTACCCTCAACTTTGGTTTCTGAATCCAAAACCGCATCTCCAAAAACCTATTCTGGTGACCAATCACAGTAAGAACTGAGAAAACCTCAACATCATCATCCACATGGCATGTAATTACAGAGAGAGGCATAGAATCTGCTGCAACCATGAATTACCTCCTTTATAATGTCGAGATTAACTTCAGTTAGCAAAAGACATGCCTCTGCACTTGGCTTCTCACAAACCATTTTGGTGCCTGCACCTGCCCCACAAGTGAGTCGCATCCAGGACACTCCAGTGTCTACATCAGGGTCAAATTTTACACCCCGCGTCTGAACACGATTGATGTTGAGTGTTAATACCAACTTGTGCCCAAATTCATCATCTCCCACCTTTTAGAAACAAACACCAAGGTTGAGCATTAGTCAAGAGTCTTATTCAGCACTAATTCCCAACCAATTTCACAACAAAAAATGTCAAACCCTTCACTCTATCCATCCTCAGCCCAAAAAACCATGTAGCTGAGCTTTTGCACATGGGGATGAAATTGCTTTACCTTGCCCACAAAGGCAACACGGCCACCCAATCGAGCCAAAGCAATAGCAACATTTGCAGCAGAACTTCCAGGTGCTCGGACAAATTCAGGAGGGCTCCATTGTAGGCCTTTCCAGGAGGAATAGATCTCAGGATCCATTTGTCGGTCACTCACCCTAACTGTCGGAACAAACTCATGAAGGGCTTCTCCAAAACAGCACACAAGGGGAGGCCAGTCTTTTTCCTCCTCATTATCATTGTCCTCCTCATCTTTGACTGTTTCTTCTGGTTCCTTCAATTTGGTCTTCGCTCTCTTTCTGTGAGCACCAACTGTTGCTGTCCCTGTTTTCACCAGCAAAGAATCCAACCCACTCAACCTTAAGAGAGAAGAAAAAGACAACACCCAAATTCAACTGGAAGAATTTCAACAACACCATGAGAATCTTCAGGCGATTGTAACACTCTAATCATCTTCAAATGGCACAATGTTTAGGGCTTCAAACTTGATACCCATGTTTGAGAAGCTTTGAAATTTCAGAACATCCTATATAAGCAAACAAAAGAATCACCAGAAGAGAACCCTAAACCCTATACCCACCTGAAGCATCATTAGCTGCCTTCACAGCCTTCACTACAAGATTTGGACTGCACTTGAGGGTAGGATTGTAGAAAGTACAGAGCACTCCTGGGGTTTTCAGATCACACACCAACTGCACAAAACAAGTACAAATTAGTGAACAAAATGCATACACCACACGTTGGGTCATCCCTCTGTTGAGATCTTTTGTTACATACACTGTAAGCACACTATTGCACCATTTGCTTTTTTAGCATACAAGGGAGTGAAAGACGTGTCTCTAACTTTGTCAAGAGTATAAAGGGCATAAAGAAGAAAGACCAAGCACGAAATTCTCTCTGTTAAGAAAGCTCCATGTGGTTTAGGGTTTAGGGTTTAGGGAAAGATTGGCATTCTCTAGAAAAACACAGACCTAAGGAGGAAGGTGGAACCTCTCTGCGGCATTCTTTCGACTGCATGAAACAAAAATGCGTACAGAAAAAACTAGAGCAAACAAACATTCCGAAATGCAGATTCTTATCAGACATGAGTCCAAGCCCTTCGCCGCCCCAAGGAAGCTCCGCCTACTTTATTTTCCGTGGATTGCACCCAAAAGAAGATAACCTGAGTGCCCAAGATGCCTACCTTCCGAGAGAAGAGCTCGGAATGAGATTTGATCACACCCTGACCCGCAAATGTGGAGCTACTGATGGCCGATGCAGTCGCCATTACTGGAAAAAAAACACACACACACACCCAACACGGTTCACCCTTTCCTTTT
>Ga0209208_10006709_pt1 | contig 15831 bp, 18 predicted proteins | sample S1TSphfallax_3_FD_187694 | JGI IMG/M metagenome (GOLD analysis project Ga0209208, IMG submission 187694) | Host-associated microbial communities from peat moss isolated from Minnesota, USA - S1T2_Fd - Sphagnum fallax MG (SPAdes) (version 2) | ecosystem: Host-associated > Plants > Peat moss >...
GTTTCATGTCATTGTGAATGGATTTTCAACTTCTCATGGTTTGGTTTTCTTTTGGTCCTTATCGTGGATTTCAACTTCTGGTCTTGCATGCACTCATGTTCCATACATTAGGGTTTTGTGTCCTTAGGACTGGGTTTCCACTTTTTGTGGTTTGGTGTTTTTTTTATCCCTATGGATTTGATTTGAGCTTCTAGTCCTACATGCACTCATGTTCCATACAATAGGGTTTTGCGTCCTTGGGAATGGATTTCAGTTTTTTGGGGTTTGGTGTTTTTGTTATCCTTATGAATTTGAGCTTATGGTCTTGCATGCACTATTTAATGTGATTTTAATGATGCCAATGCATGAGGCCATAAAATGGGATAAAAATTCAATAAACCCCTTTTGTGTTGCATATGCTTTATTTGTGGGGAGGTTTTGCAAATTTTGTGTACTCCTATTATGGTATAACAAAAGGTGTTAAACAAGATGTGGCAAGGCATGTTGTGCACTTATGTTCTACTAACAGATTGCAAGATCTTTGCTTCAATAATGGTAGGATTTACATCAAGCTTGGCTAGCATATAGGTCAATTAGTATGCCTTCTTAAGGTTTCAAAATTGTGGCAAAATTTCAATGTCTTGTTGGTTCATTGTGTGACAAAAAGGTCTTACTACACATTGTGGGAAGTTGATGAAGAAGTTAGTGAGGATGTTATGGTAAAGATGGTCACTACATTATTATTTTTGAAGATTTATCAACATGTGTGTCACTGTTATCATTATTTTTTAGAAGTACATCCTTTTGTGAGCAACTTGTCTATTTTTTTGGTGGATTTAATGCAAGAAAAAATATATATCTATATTTTTGAAGTGGGGAGATGGAAGTTATGCATTAGAAGCTGCAATGGATGTAATGGAAAGAGGATAATTATATTTGAGAAAAGTTAACAAGTTTTGGCACATATTAGGCACATCCTTTTCAAATCACTTGAATGAGAAAATAAGATCAAGAAAACAAGGGTCACAAGGTGTGCTCACAAACCAAAAGGATGAAGCACTTGTGGCTTGGATTTTGGGAATGCAAAAATGTGGACTTTGAATCACCTTGCATCAATTCAAAATGAAAGTAATAGAGCTAACACAAACTAAGCCCACCCCTTTCAAGAATGGAATTCTAGAGAATTTTTAATGGTATTAGTTCAAAAATTTGACTTGTTGAAGGATTGGATGTCTGTAGAGCACAAGGCGTCACAAGTTAATCATGCAACATATTTTACCAAAATCTACAAATACTTTATACACAACACAAATATAGCCCTGATCACATCTGAAATTCAAATAAGACATGAATCTAGGTAGGGCAACAATTAGGGGCAAGAATTTTAGCAAGAAAAGGTTCCAATCAAGTTTACAACACCATTCCAAGGTCTAGGAAATGGTTAATAATGAACTATGTTGTTAATGCAACAAGAGACTACCTACTAAGTTTCTAGATCTTCAAAGGTGAACAGATTAGGGATGACTACATCAAACTATGCAAGGTAGGTACGTGTATGGCAATGCAAACTAAAGCATGGATGACATGTTTCCTCTTCTAAATTTTTTTGTCATTTTTTAAGAGGTTAATTCCTGGTGAAATTTTTCAATCCAATCAACATCTCCTAATTATAGATGGTCATGGATCACATGTTACGCTACAAGCAATTACATAAGCACAAGAGTTTGGTTTAGATATGGTTACCTTGCCAACTCACACATCTCATGTTCTACAACCCTTGGATGTAAGTTGTTTCAAACCATTTAAAATTATTTTTATGAAAAAAAAAGATAATGCAATGGTTAAGAATATTCATTGTGAATCAAACAAGTGCACGTTAGCTAGTTGGGTAGACAAGATCTTAGACCAATCATTGTCCAAAAAATATATCAATAGTGGGTTTAAGGATACAAGAATCTAGCCTTTAAATCCAAAAGCAATGGATCACAAGTCTAAGCCATCTAAAGTTCACATATCAACACCTACAAACATTTCAAATAAAGAGAACGAGGGTTTTGATGATACAACTAATGGGCAAGAAAAGTGGGGAGAAGGTGGAGCTATTACACAATTGATGAACATAACAGCAACACTATAAGACCTTGAAACTCCATAAGCAGATGAACATGAATAATCAAATGTGAAGTATTACATGGAGGAACCTAGGAACCCTATAGTTGTAGATGCAAATGGGTAGACAAAAATGATATATGATTTAATTAATGATCCAAATAGACCTATAATTGAAGTGTAACAAGTTCATCATCTTGTGGTAGCAGCCTAAGAACTAGTATCTTTTGCAAGTTTATTCTCCTTACCAAATTTGCTTGCAAGGAAAACAAGAGGGCAATAACCATTAATAGATTATAACCAGTCATATGTAGTAATATCAAATGAGTACTTTATCATTTTGCAACAAAAAAATAAACCAAGGAAGCAACAAAAGTAATAAAACAATAAAAAAGGAAAGAGAAGGAGGATAAGAGGGCCCAAACGAGTTGTTGACTCCCATATTGTGGTTGAAAGAACAACTTAGAGGCTACTAGACAAGTGAGCAAAGGTTAATGGAAATTGGTTTACAACTATTATAAAAAAAATTAGAAATAAGTTTCATAAGAACTTTACAATTGGGCTAAGATTACATCCTTTAATATATAAAGGAGTTAACCTTGACTATAGAATAGAAACTCAAAGGGAGGCAAGAACAAGGATAGTAATTTGAATGAGAACTAAGGGGCATGTTGTAGCAAGGGTACAACAACCCTTTTCCCAATGATTTAGATTGCCATTCAGGAAGGGGGTGGGGTTTAAGGTAAGGAAACAAACAAGGCCAGGAAAAGGGCAGTAGAGCTTAAGGAGTTAGATCACCGAAAAAGGGACAACCAAGACTAGGAAGAGGGCAATATAATTCAAGGAAGAGGATCACTAGGAAAAGGACGACCAAGGGGGGGGGAGGAAGGTGGCAAAGCTCAAGGAGGAAGATCACTAAGAAGAGGGTGCCATAGCTCAAGGAGTTGGATGACAAAGAAGAAGACAACAAAGTTCCAAGAGGAGGATCACTAGGAAGAGGGCAACAAAATTCAAGGAGGAAGATCACCATGAAATGGATGACCAAGATTAGGAAGAGGGTGGTAGAGCTCAAGGATGACGACCACAAAGAAGAGGGCAGCAAAGCTCAAGGATGACAACCACCAAGAAGAGGGCATCAAAGTTCAAGGAAAACAACCACCAGGAAGAAGGCATCAAAGTTCAAGGAAAATGATCACTAGGAAATGGACCACCAAAACCAAGAAGAAGGTGGTAGAACTTAAGGAAGACGACCGCCAAGAAGAAGGCAACAAAACTTAAGGAGGACAACCACCGAGAAGAACGCAACAAAACTTAAAGAGGATAATTACCAAGAATAGGGTTGTAGAATTCAAAGAGAATGACCAACAAGAAGAGAGCATCAGAGCTTAGAGGAGGACGACCACCATGAAGAAGACGACTAAGGGGGGAGGAGGGTGGCAAAGTTCAAGGAGGAGGATCACGAAGAAGTGAACAACTAAAACCAAGAATAAAACAACACAATTCAAGAAAGAGGATCATTGGGAAGGGGACGACCAAGGGGGTGGGGGGAGAAGGTGATAGAGCTCAAGGGGATAATCATTAGGGAAGGGATAACCAAGACTAGGAAGAGGGAAGTAGAGTTCAAGGGTGAGGATCGACAAGAAGGGGTGGTAGAGCTCAAGGATGAGGATCATTAGGAAGGGCTAAAAGAGTTCAAGGAGGAGGATCACTAAAAAAGGGCAACAAAATTCAAGGAAGACAACAACTAGGAAGAGGATGACAAGGGGGGGGGAGGAGGGTGGCATAGGGGGAGGAGGAGGATCATCGGGAAATGGATGACCAAGATCAGGAACATGGCAATAGAGCTCAAGAAGGAGGATCACTAGGAAGGGGATGACCAAGACCAAGACGAAGGCTGCACAACTCAAAAAGATGAGGAAAAGGGTGGTAGTTTGAGGACATGATCATTATGAAAGGGACAATGAAAACCAAGAAGAAGGTGGCAAAACTCAAAGAGATGATCATTAGGAAGGGGATGACCAAAACTAAAAAGAAGATGATTATTGTGGAAGGGGACAAACAAGATTGGGAAGAGGATGGCAAAGTTCAAACAATTGTATTACTAAGAAAAAAACAAACTCCACAAAAAAAGGGACAAATTACTTTAGTATGAGCACCGAACCTCAAGAGTTGCCACATATTATCTTCGGAAGAAGATGATTAGAAAAGGAGCAGGAGCTCACCAACACACAACTTTCTTGTGCAACCATACTTGCACACAAAACATAAGAGGAGTGAGAATTTTGTCCAATGCACCAAACTAAAAATAATAATAATATTGGAAAAAGGGACGAAAATTGTTGTAAGCATTGAACAACCATGCTAGGAAGCGAAAAGGGAACACACATTTAGTTTAACCAATTATAGAGAGGATTTTAGCTTGAACCCAAAACCTTAACAAGCAGTGCTACTCAGTTTTTAGGGTTACTCAAACATGCCGTTACCCATAACTATGGATTTGTTTAACCATTTTTTTAGGAGATCTAGACCAATGGATTATTGGAACCATTTTTAAAAAAGGAATAAATTGGTTTTCAGTTTCATCCAATTCATCTATAAGTGAAAGTTCATTCATTTTTCAAATATTAAACATGCAATTACAAGGTGCAAAGTGTTTGTGAATGGGGTTGGCAAGCGTTTGTTACTTTTTTTTTCTAGCAAATCTAATCCATGGGCCTTTAGGGAGGCATATCTTAATCATATTTCCACCAAATTTAGTGACTTAAGTTCTATAGGTGTGCCCATAAATGGGGCACATTTTGTCTTCAAACTTCATGACCAAAAAAATGTTGACCAATGCACCACATTTAATATAGTCCTTATATGTTTGGTTATCGACTTGTACACCCTACTGTTTTTGATATATTGTAGCACATGAACGGTTTCAAAATGAATTAAAATTATTTCTTATTTTGTTGAATTTTTTTTAAAATATTTATTTTTTGTGCCAGAATTTTAATAAATAATATAAAATAAATTTGAAATATTCAATTGTTGGTTTTAAATTTTAAACTTGCCAATTTTCAAATTTTCAAATGACAATTTAGACACAGTTAAACTATCCCACACATTAAGTAAAGTCTTGTTTATTATTTTGTATAAACATCATTTATTGAAAATTTCAAAGTAAAAAAATTAAGTATTTTGAAATTTTGAGATTTGAGATTTAATTAATTATTAGGCAGTTTGTTGCTAATCCATGATAGATGGGTAGACTTCAAAACAACCCATCAATTGGATGGGTGCACCCGAAATCTACACATGCGCCCCCATTAGCTTGGGGTCAATGCAATAATATTATGAGCTCCTCCAGATCTCAAAACAAATCAAGACCTGGTTTTGGACTAGAAAAGAGTAATAGGCAGCTGCAATGGACCAGGTTTCCAGGTCTCAAGAAAATTAGGAATCATTTTGTTAGGGACGTGGGACACAAAGGAGGCCTCGTCACATGACTAGATTTCAGGTGTCCACAATATCAGGACCTGCTTTTGGGATTCAAAAAAGTTTTCCAGCAGAGGAGTAGATTTCAGGTCTCAAAGAAATTAGGGGTTTGTTTTAGGGACGTGGAGATACTAAGGAGGCCTCGTCAGATGACGAGATTTCAAGTCTCGAAAATATCAGGACCTGGTTGTGGGACTAGAAAAAGCGATCGCAGCACAGGAGGATATTCCAGGTCTCAAGAAATGAGGGGTCTGTTTGATTAGGGACCTGGAGACAAGGAAGTACCTATCTATCGTCAGATGATGAGGATATTTCAGGTCTCGAAAATATCGGGACCTGGATTTGGGACCGTAAGAAAAGCAACGGCAACAGAGGTCAAGATTTCAGGTCTCAAAAGAAATGAGGGGTCTGTCTGTTTAGGGACATGGAGACAGGAGGTATTGTCAGATGATGAGGAGACCTGGATTTGGTCTCTCGAATGTATCGGAACCTGAAAAATTGCAATGGCAGCAGAGGAGGAGATTCCAGGTCTCAAGAAACGAGGGGTCTGTCTGTGTTAGGGACATGGAGACCAATCTATCTTCAGATGACGAGGAGATTTCAGGTCTCGAAAATATCGGGACCTGGGGTTTGGAACTAGAAGAAAAAGGAATGGCAACAGAGGACAAAATCCAAGTCTCAAAAAAACGAGGGATCTGCGTTAGGGACATGGAGACTATGAAGTAGGGGATTTCAGGTCTCGAAAATATCAGGACCTTGATTTGGGACGTGAAAAAAGAAGGGAAGAGAGGAAGAGGAGGAGGGCATGGCAGGGAGAACGACGAGAGCCGCCATCGCCGTCGCTTGCAGCGCCGCACCACCCTCCCTCCCACCTTCTTCTTGTTCGTTATTGTTCTCGTGTTTTTACGCTCTTGAGTTTCTGTAATATTATCCAGAAATGGCCATTGTCTTCAAGGATGTTTCGACCCCGGAGGGTTTGCAGCACCTGGATGCGTTTCTGAGCAGCCGCACTTTTGTTTCCGGTCATCACGCCTCCCTTGACGACCTGGCTGTTTACGGTGCCCTCTCGGCTGCTCCCCCTGCCTCAGCTTTTCCTCATGCTTCTCGCTGGTACTCTAAGGTTAGTCATTCTCTGGGTTCCAAATTTCCTGGTCATGGTGTCGGAGTGCATGTTGGTGGTGGTAGTGGAGGATCCCTAGAGACCCGGGAGAAGGAGGAGGAGGTGCCGGAAGTGGCTGCCATTCCTCCTCCTGCAGCCGCCGAAGAGGAGGATGATGATGACCTAGATCTGTTTGGAGAGGAGACGGAAGAGGAGAAGGCGGCGGCCGCTCAGCGGGAGGCGGCCAAAAAGGCATCAGGGAAGAAGGCCGTGATAGGGAAATCCTCTGTATTACTTGATGTGAAGCCATGGGACGATGAGACGGACATGAAGAAGCTGGAGGAGCAAGTGCGAGCTGTGAAACTGGACGGCCTGTTCTGGGGAGCTTCCAAGCTTGTACCTGTCGGCTATGGCATCAAGAAGCTTCAAATCATGATGACCATTGAAGATGACAAAGTGTCACCTGATAACTTGATCGAGGATTATCTCTCTGTTGAGCCTGCTAGTGATTACATCCAGAGTTGTGATATTGTGGCATTCAACAAGATATAATAGTGTACTCTCAACTTTGTTGCAGTTGTTACAAACACCGTTGCTTTTTGGATTAGAGTATTTTGTGTTCTGCGCCACAGTTGGTGAACAAATCAGAACTCTTTCTAGTTGTGGATTGCAGCTAGGGTTTTTTGGGCTTATGAAGTATAGCTACTTCTTATTCAGAACTGAGCTCTATCCCTCTCTATCTACAGGAGTTGTCATGCTGCCTCAATTTTGAATAATTATAAGAGTTTTTATACAATTGCTGCTGCTGCAGCAGGGGTAGAGGACTTGAAGAAGAAGCACATCATTGCATCTACTACTACTCTGTTGAGCTTGTCTTTGTGTTGTTTGTGCTGGTTGGCTGGTGTGTTAGGGCAAACCTGCCTGGTGCAATTGGTTCTCATGTCAACTTTGGGTTTTTAGTTTTTGGGGTTCCATATTGTATCTATCATTTTTGCATCGCAAGATATTTTGCCTTCTGAGTAACTGGAGAGTTTGCTTTCTTGGGTCTGATAATCAGCTCATGACAAAATTTGTTGTATTTATTGCAACCACAGCATTGCAGTAGCAAAGTGCTCTTTCAGACACTTTTGTTTGCTGCCAATGATTTCAGATTTTGCTTGAAGAATACATGTCATCAGCCCTATGTACAGGATTTAGATGGAATCAAGTGTTGTTGTTGCTGGGATTTGAAAGTCTGCAGCAGGTGTTTGTCCTTGGGGATGGAGTAGGAATTGTTTTCCAGACCTACCTCATCTTTATGTGAGATACAACAGCATGATGCCTTTCACAGACTTCTGGGATCCAAATGAGTGCTATGTCTTCAGCCTGCAGGGTTTCTTGAACTGGTCAACAGCTTAACAAGAGATACAAATCTTTTGAATTCAGTAAGCTCCAGTTCTGTCCAGAAATGGTTCTGAGCATGCAATGATTTCTACTTGGCATCTCTTTCAACTATTTGTGAGCAGTTTTACTGTTTGCAGCTGCTGCTTGGATCTTAACAAATGTGAGGGGATTCTGTATATTTATGAGCAGGGCAGAGTTTTTATGGCTTTTGATTCTGTCTGGGCTTTAGGGCATTGGTTTTGAGGAACAGCAGGGCAAAGTGGATGGTGCTGGGATTTCCTCTTATGCTATTTATGGTTTGAAGTTTGGACATACTTCTGAGTGGTGAGTTTGGATCTCTTCAACTCTCTGAACCTACTTGAGATAATTATCTTAGTTAGATGGAGTTTCATGTAAGTGTTGTAGTATAGCTTAAATCTTTCTGTTCCAGTCTGATCACTTGAGGCTCTTCAATTCACCCTTCTTCTTTTGTGCTTATTGGATGTGTTAAATCTGTGGTGCAGTCGGTCTATTGACAGGCTGCTTGCTAATGGTGCCATGGAACAAATATCTTGGTATCTTTCTTGACTCACTGTGTGTCAAATGTGCAAGTTTCCTTACAACAGATCCACCAATTGACAAAACAAAGGTATGTGGATCTTGAGCTAGTTGAGTTTATGACATGAAAATGTATGTTGGGTAATTGAAGATAAGTGCCCAACTCCTTATCTAGCACAATTATTTTCAAAATCCATGCCTTGGTTAATACTTAGCTTCCTGACCCTGAGAGCTTCTTGTGAGTGGCAACCTGTTTTGTAGGATCTGAAGTTCACTGAATGCAAATGTAACAAACACCATAGTTGCAGGTTTGTATACCACAAACATTACAGACACCTCTTCCATCACAAACACCTACCTTGCATATGCCTATAGAACCTTCTTGTGTGTAATTCTACTTTGTCCCCAATTTGTGCATTCAGAATGTCCACAATTCATCAGAATAACTCAAGTCAAGATTTTGGTGTATATTAGTATCCACATTTGTTTGTACATCTGGTCTCAAGCTTCAATAGTACTGCCTGCTTATTCCAATTCTTCCAATGCATCTGGTAGCACCCATTTATTTTAGTCAAGGTCTTGGATAGAAATAAGGCTATCCAGGTTGCTAAAATATTGTCATCTCACAAACCCCCTCCCAGATTCTTTCTTAATGGTTGTATGAAAAGCAAAAATGTTGAGTATACAGAGGATTTGAATTCCAGCATTGCCATCATGCAAGCTTGCTTATGCCTGAAGTCTGGACTCTACTTACTGTATCCTAGTGCATATTTACAAGTCCAGACTCAGTTTTCATACTATTTAAGGCCTGAACATCATCCAGACTATTGTGTACAAATATTGTTGCTGATAGAGATGCTCTTGAGTCATAAATTGTGCATACAATCCATCCTGTGAGAAGGCTCCCAGTGATAGTTTAGATATGAAGTGGTGTTGGCACCTTGAATTGATGGTTAGGACCTGACTGCACTTGGGGTTTTGAGGATTTATAACTGGCTTTGTTTGGCAGATCAATTGAATTGAGAAGTTTTCAAATAGAGTAATAAGAGCTTGGTGTCCACAGAAGCCTCAGCTGGAAAAACACTAGTTTGAAGAGACTGCCATTGATAGAGCTTGGCGAGCACATGCAACAAGAGGTCCTCTATTGGCATCTGCTGCATTTGTGGGCTGCTGCAATGTTTGATGAACACGAGTTGCTAGCTCAACTACCATCTGCTTCCATGCCTGTGCCCTTGCCTCTGCAATTAGAAGCTGCAACCCAGATCAACCTTATATTAAGCCTTTAAACTAGTGCAAGAGTAGAGAGCTATAAGTAAAAGAACTTAGTGGAAATCACAACTCAGGTGAAGATCACAAATCGCATACCCTTTGCTCAATCTCTTGGTTTCTAGCTTCTGCAACTGTGGAGGAGAGGAAGAAGCCTTCATTTCCATCAGACAGATCAGGTAAACTGTGAACCTCCTGCTTATTATATATGGGCAGATTCATTTTGTGATCAAATTGCTCTGTTTGTGGAGAGCTATCATTGTTGTCAAGACTAACTCTTCCTGTCAATAAACTTCTTGGGACTTCAGTGGTGCTTGTTAGAAGACTGTGGATCTCTTCAGATGATGCTTTGAACATGGTTTCATGCAGGTCTGACCATTGGTGCTCTTCAACTTTCTCTCGGTCCTCTTTTTCATTATCTTCCTTTTTTTCCTGTGCTGCTGCTTTGGCACCCTCAAAAGCACCATGTACAGCAGCAGCAGTAGCAGCATGAGGAAATGGTGGCAATGTGGCTGCTGATGCACATGGTGTCAATGGCCTTGTGACCAGCATAGATGTGACCGGCAACAAAGAGTCGAATTTTTTGAAATCCTGCTCTAGTCAAAACGACAAGCTAAAATGTATCATCCATTACCACTCTGCATAGGTAGTAAATAGCACATTGTGATTTAAACAGTCTTGAGCATTTTGTCTAATAAGACGACTGCTCCAAAATTTAGGTTGGTGCATCTTTCGGAAAAATGCAATAAGTATGTTATTCAAGCAAAATTGGGAAAGATGGTGAATACCACACGACGACACCCGCTTGGCATGCGTATCACCATTGTCCTACAGGCAGCAAAATGCAATGCATGCTCATCAGCACCACAGTCCCTATGCTCCTACATTGTTATATGAGCTGATCTTTATCTACATATGATGTACATCTATCCATTTCCGCTTTTGCAAGAAGGCTAAATACTTAACAAAATCCTATCTGCATGCTTTGAACCTGAACTGCATAAAATTTTATTTTTATTTTTAAAACAAGAAAACTTCTTCACAAATGACAGTGTTGAGAAAGCATCTTACTCGAATCTGTAATCTTTTCGCATTTCACATGGTCTGTATGAAACCCGAGCTGGTATGTTTAGGTGAAGAAGAGCATCACCGAAGACACAAAAAACCATCAAAAAATGCTCTAGCACACAACAAAGTTCTGCTGCATGTTGACTTCAAAACAACATGCATTGATGGTAAAGAAAACAACTCTACCAGCAGCAGAAATAATCAAGATAAGTTGTAAGCATTCTCAAAAGGAGGAGACAAGTTCTAGAGCTGCAAACAGACATCAATGCCCTGAGTGGTAGCTATTTCACAAATGGAACTCATATCCAACAATACCCTGAAGCTTGCTGGATGTTGATGCATCAACTCCTTCTAAAAGCACCAAAATTTCCATATCTGCATTCTCAAGATCCTGCTATCACAAGAAGGAAGAAATAACCATCATCTTTTTCTTTCAGTACTCAGCAGCAGATATAGAAGATTACAAGAAAAGGCACTCCCAGAATTTTGAGGATTCAAAATCTCAATGGTATTCTCAATGGGAAAAGAGTCTCTATGAGAGAGGTCTTCGACTCAAAAAGACAATGCCAAAAAAAAAACATGAATACTGTGTGACCATGAACAGGTATATCTGATGAAGCTCTTTTGTTTGGACTATTCCATAGACATCCATGTGCGAGTTGATGAAATATCAATTTTGGGTTGGAAAATTGGAGACTATATAACATGTACCTTGAGTGTCAATCCATAGAGAGGGCTTGTTGTAGTGATAGGGTGCTTCACTGTACAAGGAAGCCCAAGAAACACTTGACTCCCTCCAATCACCTGCTCCTCCACAGACCACCAACCGACAGGTCCAATTAGGTATAAGAAAAGAAATGCTGCTGTTGCTGCTGCTGCTGCCACACAGTTCAATCCAACAACAGAGAACCCATCAAAGCTCGATGAGAAGAAGCTAGGTATTCTACCCCAGCAAAAATCATATTACAGACAGACAGACAGCATAAGAGGTGTAGACAGTCAACCGGAAGTGATGTGAAATTGAACATGCTCTCATCCTCATCTGTCAATGTGTTATTGAATGCCACAAGTAACCGCACATTTGCCTGTCAAAAACACCAGCCCAACAACCCTTCCATTTCCCCAGTCAAAAAAATTTAGTCATTGGGATATGATCAAAATGCAGCTACTCACATCACCTTCTTGCATCTCAGAATCTGAATGAATGAAGAAACCATAAAAGAAAGGGAAACTAGCAAGCTGATGTTTCAAAGCAAGGAAACAAAGGTACTAGATGATAGTGGGATGGTGTCAGAGATTGCCCACCTCAATGATCTGATGCTTACGGATGTTGGCAATTCGAAAAGCTATGATGGGTACTCCATCTTCCTGTAGAGAGAGACATGAGGAATACACAATCACCTAAAACTTGGCTGTGAATGAATCCAAAGTCTTTCAATAAAGTGGGAAGTCTAAGCCTCAGCAGAGAAGCTTTACAGCATAGGTGGAAAGCTTGCACCATTTAGGATATAACCCTGCTGCATGGAGACATGAAGAAAGGATTTAAGCCCCACCCCTCCCCCCCAAAGCAGGGTTTTCATTACCTCATGCATGACCATATATCTGCTAAAAATCAAAGTCTGTGCCCTTCGTGCTGGGCGAGAAAATCTGCCACAAGAGAATCAATCACAAAGCTTTGTGTTCAAAGGGTCTCTTTGGCTTTCTCTTTTAAGGACACCCTGCATCCTGGGGAACCAACTCTAGAATTGCTTATAAAACAGAAAACATGCAACTCATGTTGTCTAACCCATAGAATTTGCCAAGGCAACAATTTGTTTGATTCACCACCTGATTGTCCCAGTTGGAGATGAACTTTGAACTGACCTCATGTAGAAGACACCGAGAAGAGAATAGGCAATAATAAGACTTGCCAGTGACTGAACGAGGATCATCAAATTTGTCACCAAGCAGCTTGGATCAGGCGTCAAGTCTCCACCATAGCCTGTTCATACCCTGCTACTCTCAGTTAGCCCCTATCTGGAACCTTCACTGATTTTGTGACCATGAAGCTCACAGTCGAGACTGATGCAGACTCTGTCAAAGACAAAAGTTGACACATTTTTGCAAATGCCTAAATGGGTAGTAGTAGTAAGAACCAACCTATAGTCATAGAGGTTTGCACACTGCACACCAGAAATCAAAAAGCCCAAACCGCAACATGACCCAGTCCACAACAGTAGTAACTGGGAGTTAGATCAAATTATTGCATCTGTAAATTAGGATTTTCAGTATTCAAAACCCAAAGAGATTGTACTCCAAGGTGAAGATTGAATTGTAATTGTATTGATCAAAAGCTTGACTTGAACCTGAACCAGAAGGCATGATCGAATGAGACCACTCCTGGTATGCATGAATTGTTGTATGCCTGTTGGACAATCACAAAAGCTTGGGTTGAGTATTCCATTTGATTGCTTGATCATCACTGTTGTCATGTGGAATGCATGCACATCCTAGCAAGAGAGCTGGAGGATCATGGCAGGACTCATGACTTCAAATGTGAGGCAGCTCAAGCTTGTTCCAAATGCAGGAATTGGTGATGATCAGGAATTGCTGCATTAACACTAATGAATGCTCTTTCATCTTATGCTCTTCTTCTTTGAGTTTCTTAGAATCCTGACTTGGCAAAAGGATTGTGCCAAAAAGACATTATATCTAAGGACTCAATTGTTACTCCTGGAATTCATTAAGCAATAGTTGGAACTGTGCGATTTTTACAAAGAAATGAGAATGGGATTCAGGAGATGCAAAGGAAGCTGCCAGGGTGGGTGGGCACTTAAAAGAACTCACATCATAAAAATATGGAATTGCAAAACCAAAGAACAGCAAGCAATATGTGCAGAACAGTATGGCTATGAACCTTGAATTTGGCATCTGCAGAATAAAACCCAATTGGCAGATCAGGATCCCAAAATGTTGCACAAAAGAAACTTCATGTGATGATTTGGAGCCACCAGTTGGTGTGGGACACACGCAGGATGATAATGATGATGAGAGAAGGAATCAGGCAGTGGCCTAATAATCATCAGAAATTGTCAAGAGAAAAAGCCAATGAAAGAGCCATGCAAATCATCAATAGCCTTGCTTACTTACATTTACAAGGGTGTGGAATAGATCACCCCAGTACAGAAATGTTTTTGGCAAACCTCGGATTTCCACATTGAGACGTCCTCTGACAATTCAAAATTAAAAAAAACACAGAAGTGAGCTTCAGTTGTGCTTCTTCTCACTGACAACAACAACAACAACTCGAAATGAAGCAGAACTACTACACCTGATGAAGAGTTGAGAATCACCTTTTGTCCACCAGAGGAAGCTTTTGGTTCTTGCGTGGTGATAGCAGCAGTGGCAGCAGCTTGTGATCTCCAAACAGTTGTCCATTATGGAGCCTTGTTGGGGTGGTGGCCTGGATGGTGCTTGCCCCATCTTGCTCCACCATTTGTGTTCTTCAATAAATTATCTCAAAGCTTCCCCAGATTCTTCTGTGAGAGGATGATCAATCCTCTCTGCAACTCTTTTGCTCTCTAAAAAAAAGAACACCATCCAATTCAACGCCTCTCTTCTCTCTCTCTCTCTGTGTCTATCTCGACTCTAGTCTACTCTACTCTACTCTATATGCAACAACCCAATCTTGCTGATCAAAATCTTGATCCACAGCCGAAGAAGCTCCACAAAGAACAAGAGTGAGTGAGTGTGCATCATCAAGAGCAAGAGCGGTATCCATCCCATCCCATCCCATCTCACTCTTCCAGAGCCTTACATGCCTTGCCCACTAACATCTGACCATACATCACACAGAGATTCAAAGCTTGAAAACACACCATTCCCCCCCCCACAAAAAAAAAAGAGAGAAACAAAAACAGAAACCAGGAAAAAAAGAAAAAAACCAAATTCTTGAGCCAATTTGATCACACAATTCAGAATCTCTCTCTCAAAAGCTCATTTCTTGGGCCACTAATATGATCACTACTTCATAACCTCGCTCTCAAAAAGCTGGCCACTAATATGATCACTAACTTCATAATCTCTCTCTCAAAAAGCTGATTTCTTGGGCCAATATGATCACTAACTTCATAATCTCTCTCTCAAAAAGCTGATTTCTTGGGCCAATATGATCACTACATCATAATCTCTCTCTCAAAAAGCTTATTTCTTGGGTCAATATGATCACTACATCATAATCTCTCTCTCAAAAAGCTTATTTCTTGGGTCAATATGATCACTACATCATAATCTCTCTCTCTCACTCAGAGAGCAAATCCAGTCTACTACTCAAGAATCTCTCATTCTTTCTCTCATGAGAGAGAACAAATCTAGTCTACCATTCAAGAATCAATCTCATTCATATGCAGTTCTACAATTCAAGAATCAATTCTTCACTCAAATTTTGCAATACACTAATGTGAGTGAAAAAGCCCACCAAAAGATCAAATTTTTGGGTCTCAAAAAAAACACACTCCCACTCCCACCCATGATATGATGATGATGTTTAATGTGCAAATTGCATCAGTTTTTTTTTTTTTTTTTCAAAAAACAATTTCTACTCTACTCCTCTTTGGTGGGTTGAGAATTTTGGAGTACCTACTATATACACTACCCTAACTAGACTTCTTCAATTTGAAAAACAGAATTCTTTTATTGGGTGGGTCATTCATTAGTACAATTACTCTCATGGTAAATAATAAGTACCCATAGTACCTTGGCCATTTCAACAAAATGTCCTTTGAATCATTAATTAATTTTTGAAATTTTTCATTTCAGAAATGGAATATTCCAAAATATTCACTATTATCCTTCACTATATATATATATATAGATTTGGGAGAAATATAAATTTCGAAATTTCGAAATTTTTGAAAATCATATAATTAGTA
>Ga0209208_10006710_pt1 | contig 15831 bp, 15 predicted proteins | sample S1TSphfallax_3_FD_187694 | JGI IMG/M metagenome (GOLD analysis project Ga0209208, IMG submission 187694) | Host-associated microbial communities from peat moss isolated from Minnesota, USA - S1T2_Fd - Sphagnum fallax MG (SPAdes) (version 2) | ecosystem: Host-associated > Plants > Peat moss >...
CATCCGGATCGAGGAAACCTGGGACCAGCTTGGCATGCGTGCGACCGGCAGCCATGACGTGGTTTTTGAGGACGTCTTCATCCCCGACGCATACGCGGTGGATGTCCGTGCGCCGGCGTTATGGGCGGCTGAGCGCCCGGCGGAATTTCTGGCATGGTCGGCCGTGCTGATCGGCGCGCTGTATGACGCGGTCGCCCGCAATGCGCGCGATTGGCTGGTGCGCTTCGCCCATGAGCGCATCCCCTCCAATCTCGGCGCGCCGCTGGCGAGCCTGCCGCGGTTTCAGGAGACCATCGGTGAAATCGAGGCGTTGCTCTTCACCAATCGCGCGCTGCTGGACCGCGCCAGCCTTGCGGACCCCGCGAAAACCCCGCCGATGGAGAGCAATTTTGTCAAACACCTGGTCACCAACAACGCCATCAAGGCGGCCGAGAAGGCCGTCGCCCTCACCGGCAACCCGGCGCTCAGCCGCCATAATCCGCTGGAGCGCCATTACCGCGATACGCTGTTCGGCCGCGTCCATTCGCCGCAGGACGACACGATCCTGACCGCTGCCGGCAAGGCGGCGCTGACGGCCTGCCTCTAGCCTTTGTTTTTGAGGGCGGTTGACGGTTTCGGTTGACGCGCAAGCGCGTCAAGCTCGAGCGATACTCTAAGGGTTCCCGCCAACCGCCGTTTCCGAGACACCGGGCATGGATGTCTCCACCCGCCCGGCGAGCGATGAGATCTTCTGTCTCATTGATGAGTTTTGACAATATAATGTTATCTCGTGCGGGTCATCTATCTCGGCACCATCGAGCGCACGTGGTCGCCGCTCTCGCCCAATCTGTTCGGCTCAGCCGAGCAGGATTTGCGCGGCAGCTGGAAACCCGATCCGGTGCCGGCCCGCGCGATGATCGACTCGAAGGGTTGGGTTGCCGGTCCCGACGGTATCCGCGTGAAGAACGGCCAGCGCCGCACTGGCGCGGCTCTAGGCACTGCGTGTGGGGCATTCAGGGAGCGTGGGGGGTGACGTGATTATTCAGCCGGTCACGCCCAAGGCCGATCTGGGTGCGGCGGCTTGCATACCTGGAGAAACGGCGGCCGGGATGCGATTGCGCAATGCAATTCAGCCCCAATTTGATATCCATGAGCAGTTACCCAGCCAATCTCGCCATTCCTGACCTCGACGCCGCCACCGTCGCAGGAGTTGCGGACGGCGTCCCCGGGCTGATCGGCGACCTGCGCTCCGACCATGCGGGAGAGACCGGCGCCGTGGCGATCTATCTCGGCATCCTGGCGGTTTCGCGTGACCCGGACATCCGGCATTTCGCGCTGGCGCATCTGGCGACCGAACGGGAGCATCTCGCTCGCCTCGGCGCCCTGCTGCCGCGCGGCCGGCGCAGCCTCCTGCTGCCGATCTGGCGCGTCGCGGGCTGGCTCACGGGGGCGCTGCCCGCGCTGGCGGGTCCGCGCGCGGTTTACGCCACGATCGACGCGGTTGAGACCTTCGTTGACCGCCATTACGAGGAGCAGGTGCGCAAACTGCCTGATCACGGGCCGGGCGGCGCGTTACGCGCGCTGTTGATCGCATGCCAGGCTGATGAGGTGGAGCATCGTGATCAGGCCCGGGCAGCGGGCGCTGCCGCCCTGGGCAGGCTGACGCGCGCCTGGCAGTGGCTGGTCGGCACCGGCAGCGCGCTGGCCGTCATGGCCGCAAGGCGGGTGTGATGGCGGACCGGCCGACGGTTTATTACGATGGCGGCTGTCCCGTCTGTTCAAGGGAAGTTCGGTTCTACCAGGGCCGCGACGGGTCCGATTCTTTCGCCTGGGTGGATGCGGCGAGGGGGGATGAGGCGGCGCTGGGGCTGGGATTGTCGCGTGAGGCCGCGCTTGCGCGCATGCATGTGCGGCGTGCTGATGGCACGCTTGTCAGCGGTGCCGCCGCCTTCGCGGAAATCTGGCGCGGCATGCCTGGCCTGCGCTGGCTTGGCCGGCTGCTGGCGATCCCGCCTTTCGGGGCACTGGCCGAGTTCGGCTATCTTCTGTTTCTGCGCGCGCGACTACTGTGGCGGTGACGGGCTGAGGACAGCCTTGGCTGACATCCTTGCATCGCCTGCGGACCTCCACCCTGGTCGCCCTCTGAATCCAGCCGGAGGTCTTTGATAAGCGTTCGGATGATGCTGCGGCTTCATCCTTTGTGCGAGGAGCCCCAAGCGCGCTCTATTGAATGCGAAATCAAATCATCTCCATGCAACCGGTTATGCTTTCGAATCCGCCGTCGTCAGAAATCGCGACATGTTCGCGAGCTTCGCGCGCCTCACCATGAGGCGGGTAGCATTGCATCGATCTGCGTCATCCATTCAGCGGACCAGCGCCGCTTCATCGACGGATCAAGCCATGACGCATCGATGCTTGATCTCCGAGGGTGAGAAACCGAGTCGTTGCACGGATTTCTCGTATTCAAGCCCGAGATTTGTCTGGAACATCGGTGGATCGTCGCTGTTGATGCAGACGCGCAAGCCAAAATCGATCATCCGCCGGATGGCGTGATCGGGGGCCGATAGATCACGCCAGGGCGAGGTGATGGCGGAGGTCGAGGGGCAGACGGTGAAAACCACGCCCTCATCCCTGCAGCGTTTCATCAGCTCGGGGTCGGTGACCACCGCGTAGCCGTGGTCGATGCGTTCGGCTTTCAGCGCGTCGAGTGAGCCGCGAATATAGGCGGCCGGGCCTGTCTCGCCGGCATGCGCCGTCACGTGCAGTCCGGCGCGGCGTGCCGCGGCGAACAGGTCGGCATAGGGTTCCGGTGGGAACGGCGCCTCGTTGAAATCGAGCCCGATCCCGATCAGCGCCTCCGGGCGATGCTGGAGAATAATCTCCAGCAACTCGAACCCGGCCGCCGGCCCTAGCTCGCGGCTGATGCCAGGGATGATGCGGCTGATGACGCCAAATTCCGCCTCGGCGTCCGCCATGCCGGCCAGGATGCCATCGAGCTGGACGTCATAGCCCACATCTTCGGCCAGATGCACATGCGGGCTGAAGAAAAACTCGACATACCGGCTGCCATTGGCAGCGCAACTGGCCAGCATTTCATAGGTGATGCGCCTGAAATCATCCGCCTCGCGCAGCGCGGCGGAGACGCCGGAATAGACCGACAGGAAATCGACAAGATCCGCAAATGCGTAGAGATCGGGCCGCGCGGGCAGCGCGATGCCGGCCTTGCGCGCCAGATCGGCGGCGGTCGCGGCGCTGATGCTGCCTTCGAGGTGCAAATGCAGCTCCATTTTCGGAAGCTTTCTGAGCAGCGCGGCAATCGCATCATTCATGTCATGAAACTCCCAGGGCCAAATTGGTTATGATGTTGTCGAGACGACGGCGTCGGCCCGGCCGCGCGATGCGGGGAACACGCCCGACATGACGCTAAAACCGGGAATGCGCTTCACCCGGTCCAGCCATCGCCGGATGGCGGGATAATCGATGCGCGAAATGCCGGCCTCCTCGCACAGAGCGAGATCCGGAAAACAGGCCAGATCCGCGATCGTGGGATGGGATAGCGGCACCAGCCAGTCGCCGCCATCGCGCTCGGCGAACCAAAAATGCTCGTCGATCACGCGCAGGAGCCGGTGCGCCTCGGCCTGGAGCGGGGCCACGTCCAAAGCCGCGGTTTTCGCCAGGGCCATGCGCGCGGCGCCGGCGGTGGCGGCGAGCCGCGCCGCCATACCCAGCCAGTGTTGCACCGATGACAGCGCCGCCGCCTCGCGCGGCAGCCATTTTTCATCGCCGTCATAACGGGAAGCGAGCCAGACCAGGATGGCCTGCGCGTCGGTCAGCGTCACGCCGCCATCGGTCAGCACGGGCAACTCGGCCAGCGGGCTGATGTCGAGGAACGCCGGCCGGCGATGGTCGTCGCCAGGATATATATCCACCGGCACGAGTTCGAACGGCAGCCCCAGAATCCCGAGCAGCAGCCTGACCTTGTAGCAGTCGGCCGCAGTTTCATAATCGTACAGCGTGATCATAGGTCGAGCACCAGGCGTTGGGAGTTGGCGCGCGAGACGCAGGTGACGACGCTGCGCCCGGAGAGTTTTTCGGTGGCGTTGAGATAGACGTCCTGGTGGTCCGGCACGCCTTCGAGCACCTTCACCACGCAGGTGCCGCAGGCGCCGCGTTCGCAGGAGGAGGGGAGGCTGACGCCGGCCTGGCGGATCGCGGACAGCATGCTGCAACCGGCGGGAACCTCGACCGTGAGGGCCGAACGCGCCAGCTCCAAGGTAAAACTGGACGAGGAGTCGATGGTCCGGTCGTTGGAGAAATGTTCGTAATGCACGGCCTCGTCGGGCCAGCCGAGCCCGGTCGCCGTCCGCGTCACCGCATCGATCAGGCCCGGCGCGCCGCATACATAGACATGCTGCGAGACGCCATGGGGACCGAGCAGATTTTTGATCGCCTCCTGGGTTTGCGCCGGGTCATGCCCCAGATAGGTTTGCACGCTCTCGCCAAAGCCGCGCAGCGTCTCCGCGAAGGGCAGATGCGCCTGATCGCGCGCGAAAACATGCAGCTCGAAAGGGTGGCCGCCGTGGCGCAGCGCCTTGGCCATGGCGAGCAGCGGCGTCAGGCCGATGCCGCCGGCGATCAGCACGCTGCGCAGCGCGTCGCGCCGCAGCGGGAAATTATGGCGCGGCGCGGAGAGCGACAGCAGATCACCTTCCCGCACCTGTTCAGCGATCATCCGCGAGCCGCCGCGTGAATTGGGCATAAGCCGCACGCCGATGGTCCAGAACTCGTTCTCGTCCGGGCCGCCGGTGAGGGAATATTGCCGCACCGTGCCGTCGGGCAAGGTGACATCGATATGCGCCCCGGGCTGAAACGCCGGCAGGATGCCGGCAAGGGGCCGCAGGTTGAGTGCGAAGACATCCGCCGCCACTTGCCATTTGCGGGCGACCGTCACGGTCAGCCCCGCCGGCGCCGGTGCCGCCGGTTCGGCCAGCTCAGCGGGAAGCGGCGAAAAATCCGGCTCCGCCAGGTCAGCGCCGGCGGGGGCGTCGGCTTCGATTGCGTCACGCATTGTCACGAAGATGCGGTTGATTTGCCGCAGCCAGGTTTTGGCGTCCGAAGGCGCGCGGTCGCGCAGCGCCCGGATGATGGTGGTGCCCCCATCGGCCGGCTGCGCCAGGATGATCAGCGTCTCCTCCGGCGCCGCCCGCAGCGCCAGCCGCATTGCGTACGGCGACAGCCAAGCGAGGCTGCAAGGCGCCGCTTCCTCCGCCACGGCTTGCAGCACCCGTTCCGCCGGCGCATGGAAAATCACTTCCCGCGCCGCGAACCAGTCTCCCGCGGGCAGGCCCGCGAACGGCTGGTCCGGCTCCAGCGCCGCCCAGATCAGGCCGTGGCGCTCGATGGCCGGAAACACCCGGTTGGTCACCTGGCGCGACGGCGAGTTGGCCGGATGCGCGGGAATATAGGTGCAGCCCGCGGAGCGGCTGGCATAGCGCCAGCCATGATATTGGCATTTGAGCTCGGCGCCGTCATTCATGCCGATCGACAGCCGCACGCCGCGATGCAGGCAGCGATTATCCCAGACATTCACATGCCCATCATCGGCCCGCCAGACCGCGAGTTCCCGCCCCAGCAGCTTGCCATGGAACACATGGCGGAAGGGAAGATCGGCGGCGGCGGCGATCGGATGCCAGGCTGGCGACAGGATTGCGGGAGACAGCGGTGAGGGCGAAGACAAATGGTTCATGACAACCTCAATGTTGCGCGGGGATGACGCCATAGGTGACGCGGCCGGCGCTCAACCAGCGGCGATAGGCGATGCCGGAGAGATCGGCGCGGATCGGCGTTTCCGCGCGCGGGTCCAGCGGCAGCCGGCGGGGACGCTGATTTTCCAGAATTGGCTTGTCCTGGCCGAAAATCGTCTGCTGGAAACGCCGCATCTCCGTGTCGCTATGCACATCGTCGAGCATCGACATCACCAGATGCGCGCGGATCGTTTCCTGCGTCATTGGCTGGGCAAAAATGGCGATGACATCCATGCGGGACGGATCGACAAAGCAGGATTTGTAGAGGACCGAGCAGAACGGGTGCGGCACGCGGTAGATGTAATCGACTTTCTTGCCGCCAGCGGCGGTCAGCGCCGCCAGCGGCTGAAAGAACTCGCAGCCGGTGGCGATGATCTCACGTCCATCCTCGCTTGTCCTGACTTCGTAATCCTTAACCTCGGTATGCGGCTCGGCCCCCAGTATATCCGTATGAACGAAGGGAAAATGCGCGAGGTCCAGAAAATTTTCGATCGCGCGCGGCGCCGAGACGGCGACGCCGATCGGCCCCGCCGACAAATTGCGCCGGTCGGGTTCAAGAAATTCCGGGACATCGAACAGATCCTGGTCGGGCCGTCCGAGCGTGGTCCAGACCAGGCCGAAACGTTCCAGCACCGGCAGTTCCGCGCCGGTATCGGCGCGCCGGATGCGCGGGCCGGCTTGCGCCTCGATCGGAACGTCCAGCAGCAAGGTGCGCAGAGTTTTGGCGCCATGCGCAAGCCTCGTGCAGACAGGGTGCCAGTTGTCATAAACCAGATCCCGCGTGGTTTGCATGATCAAAACCTCATTTGCCAGTGTAGGGAATGCCAAGCTGCGCCGGCTGGCCGGAGCGCGAGCGGAACACGGTCAGGATGACGATGGATGCCAGATAGGGCATCGCCAGCAGAAACTCATAGGGCACCGGCAGGCTGAGCACCTGGCCAAAGCTCGCGATCGCATCCAGCAGCGCGAAGCACAGGATCGCCGCCAGCGTGCCAAACAGCGACCAGTTGCCGGCCACCAGCGCCACCACGACCAGCCAGCCCCGCCCGGCGGACATATCGGGCGTGAACCGGTCGGACAAATCGAGCATCAGGAAAGCGCCGCCAAGGCCGGTCATGGCCGAGCCCGCGATCGTGGCCGCCCATAGCCGGGGCATGACCGCAACACCTCTGGTTTCCAGCACGCGCGGATTTTCCCCCAGCACCCGCAGGTCCAGTCCCACGCGCGTCCGGTAGAGGAACAACCAGGCGGCCGGGATGAGGGCGAACGCGACGTAGGTCAGCAGCGGCTGATCGAACAGGACGGCGCCGATGAAGGGAATTTTTGATAAGCCCGGAATTGCCACCGGCGCGAAACTATTCAGGCCGCTGGTATCGAGGTTGGTGCCGCTGGCGCGGAATAGATACAGCGTCAGCCCGCTGGCGAGCAGATTGATCGTCAGCCCGATCACGAACTGGTCCAGCTTCAGCCCGGCGGTCAGCGCCGCCGTCAGCGCGCCCACCAGGCAGCCCGCCGCCACGGCGGCCAGGGTCGCCAGGCCCAGCGAGCCGGTGGCCAGCACGACCGCATAGGCGGTGAACGCGGCCGTCAGCATCGTGCCCTCGACGCCCAGATTCCAGATCCCCGCCCGCTGCGTCATCAACTCGCCGATGGCCGAGAGGATCAGCGGCGTGGCCGTGGCCAGCGTCATCGCGAAAATCGAGATAAGCATGGTGTTGTCAAGAAAACTCATGGCTGCTTGCTCCATTCCACCCGGAAATGCCCGGCCACGCCCACCACCAGAAACAGGATCAGCACGATGCCCTGAAGCGTCTCCACCAAGGCGGTCGGCACGCCGGTCATCACGTTCATGAACAGCGCGCCATTATGCAGCGCGCCAAAAAACAGCCCGGCCAGCAGCGTGCCAACCGGCGTCAACCGGCCGATCAGCGCAACGATGATCCCCTCATAGCCAAGCCCGGAAAGATTATCGCCGGTCAGCCGGTGATTGACCCCGAAGGTTTCGATGAATCCCGCCACCGCAGAGACCGCGCCGGAGATCAGCATGATCTTGAAGATGAGTTTCGAGAGGCTCACGCCGCGCTGCGAGAGCGCCGTCGCGTTCAGCCCCATCGCGCGGATCTCGTAGCCCAGCGCCGCGCGGCTGAGCACCAGGTAGAGCCAGACCAGCGCCACGGCCACCAGGATCACGCCCATATGCAGATCCGCGATGCCGAAAATATCCGGCAGCCAGAGGTCCTGCGGCAGAACCGATGTCTGCTGGTAGCTCGCCGTGTCGCCGGATGCCATCCAGGGGCCGGAAATCAGCCAGGAGAGGGCATAGAAGACGACGTAATTCAGCATCACGGTCGAGACGATCTCGCTCATGGCAAACCGAATTTTGAGCCATGCCGCGAGGCCCGCGAGCGCGCCGCCGCCGATCATGCCGGCCAGGATGCAGAGTGCGATGGAGAGCGCCGGCGGCAGGCCGCTGGTCCAGAGACTGGCCTGCCAGGCCGCGGCACCGCCGGCCAGAACCTGGCCCTCCTGCCCCACCGTCCAGAACCCCGCCCGATAGGCGATGCAGGTGGCAAAGCCGGTCAAAATAAAGGGCGCGGCCTTCACCAGGGAATCGATCGCCGCAGCCGGGCTGCCCACGGCGCCGCTCGCCAAAGCGGAGAGTGAATCGCCAACCGGCGCGCCCGCGATCGCGATCAGCGCGGCGGCCGCACCCAGGCTCGCCACGGCCGCCGCCGCGTAGAGCGCCACCGACCAGACCGGCGCCAGCTTCGTTCGTTTCACGATTCGCATGACACGGGCTCCCTGTTTGAGGCGGCGGCGGCGTGGCCGGCCATCAGGCCGCCGACGGTCTCGCGGCTGGCCGAAACCGGGTCGAGAATATCCACGATCCGGCCCGCAAACATCACCGCGATGCGGTCCGACAGCGCGAAGAGATCATCCAGATCCTCACACACCAGAATGATCGCCGCACCCGCCGCGCGCTTTTGCCGCAGCTCGGCGTGCACCAGCGCGACGACGCCGATATCCAGCCCGCGCGTCGGCTGATTGGCCAGCAGCAGCACGCTGGCCTGGGCGAGCTCGCGCGCCAGAACGACCTTTTGCGCGTTGCCGCCGGAAAGCAGGCGGACCTCGGTATCGATGCTGGGCGCGGCGATGGCATAGCGCGCCATCGCCTCGCGCGCGTTTTCCGCCACCTTTTTGCGGGTGATGAACAGTCCGCCGCCATACCGGCCGGCGCGCTGCTGGCCGAGAATCAAATTATCCGCGATCGAGAATTCCCCGACCAGACCCTCGGCGTAGCGGTCCTCGGGAATGATGCCGACACCCGCCTGCATGAACGCGGCCGGCCCGCGCCCCTCCAGCGACTGCCCATCGATCGTGATGACGCCGTGATCGGGGCGGCGGATGCCGGCCAGCATTTCCAGCAGGGGCTTCTGGCCGTTGCCCGCGACGCCGGCGATGCCCAGAATTTCCCCCTCGCGCACCATCAGCGACACATCATCGACCAGAACCTCGCCGCCGAACCCGCGCGCGGCGAGATTTTGCGCCTGCACGATCACGCGCCCGGGCGCGCGGGGCGGCTCCGCCGAAGGCGCGGCGGCGGCGGCTTGCCCAACCATCATCTGCGTCAGCAATTCGGGGGTCGCGTCGGCGCCGCTCAGCGTTCCCACGTTCCGCCCCCGCCGCAGCACCGTGATACGGTCCGCCTGCAGAACTTCCCGCAATTTATGCGTCACGATGATGACCGCCAGGCCGCGGCGGCGCATCATGCCGATCAGGCCAAAAAGCTGATCCGATTCCTGCGGCGTCAGCACCGCGGTCGGCTCATCGAGGATCAGGATTTCGACGCCGAGATACAGCGCCTTCAGGATTTCCACCCATTGCTGCTCGCCCACCGACAGGCGCCAGACCGGCCGGTCGAGATCAACCTCGATCCCGAGTTCCGCGCCGATCTCGGCAAGGCGCGCCCGCGCCGCGTCCAGATCGAGCCGCCAGACTTTGGCGCCCGTGCCGGCCACGATATTCTCCAGCACGGTGAGGGCTTTGGCCAGCACGAAATGCTGATGGACCATGCCGATGCCGGCCTTGATCGCGTCGGCGGGCGAGCGGAAGGCGACCGCTTTGCCCTTGATCTCCAGCCGCCCCGCATCCGGCCGCTTCTCGCCATACAGCATGGCCGAGAGCGTGGATTTGCCGGCACCATTCTCGCCGAACAGGCAGAGCAACTCACCTGGAAAAATTTCGAGCGACACCGAATCATTGGCCACCACCGCGCCGAAACGCTTGGTGAGGCCGGTGGCGCGCAGGATCGGCGCCGCGCTCATTGCGAGACCGGCAGCGCGACGTCGAGCGGGATGGACAGCTTGCCGGCATTGTAGGCGGACTGCGCCTGTTCGAAGGCGGCGATCGCCGGGGCTGGCACCAGGCCTTCGCGGCCATGGAAGGGGGCGACCGCGGCGCCGCCTTGCGCCATCGTCGCCCAGATCGGCGTGGTGTTGCCGTTGAACGGCGCACCGGTTTTTTCGTGATTATCCCAGATGTCGATCATGCGCTTGATATCGCCATCCCAGACCGCCAGCGGTGCCGAGATCAGCTGCGGCGAGCGCTGCCAATCGTCCCGGAAATTGCCGATGCACACCACCTTGTGCTCGTCGCAGGGCGTGAACGTATCGACCAGCGAAAATTCCACATCGGCGCCGGCGGCGATCTGGCTGTTCATATATTGCGCGGCCTTCGCCGGATCATACCAGCTCTGGATGAACGCCACCTTGCAGTTGACCTTCGGGTTCGCGGCCTTCGCACCTTCGACGAAACCGTTCATCTCATCGTTCACGTCATCGGCCGGCAGCGTGCCGACCATGCCGACCACGCCGGTCTTGGTCGCCCGCCCGGCCAGCACGCCCAGCAGATAGGCCGGCTCGTGCACCCGCTTATAGACCCAATAGACATTGCCGCCGAGACCGGTATTGCCCGAGCCGGTCATTACAAACATGATGTTAGGATACTGCTTGTTGATCGCGGCGATCTGGTCGCTATAGGTCGAATGCGCCCAGATCATGTCGAATTGGCCCGATTGCGCGTAGAGCCGCATCGCCGCCCCCGCGTCATCGCCCCAGAGCGGATCGGAGATTTTGGTGGTGATGGTCAGGCCGTCCGGATGCTCCGCGGCGACGCGCTTGAGCGCCTCCAGGAACGTGCCGTCCCAGGCGGATTCCGGGCCGGTGCTGATGATGACCGCGATGCGCAGTTTTTTCGGCGCATCGGCGCGCGCGGCGGGCGCGGCGGAGACTGCCGCGGCGAGCGCGCAGGCGGACAGGCAAACAAGTTGCTTCAGTTTCATATCGAAAATCTTTCTTGTTAAAGGTCGAGGCAGAGTTCAGGCGTGAGCGAACGCGAGCAGCACGGCGTCATGACGCTGTTGGACTCATGTTCCGCATCGGTGAGCACCATGTCCTGGTGCAGCGGAATGCCGGCCAGCACTGGCGTGGCGCAGGCGCCGCAGATGCCCTGCTCGCAGGAGGTGGCGATGTCGTAGCCGGCGGCGCGTAGAACTTCGACGATGCTCTGCCCGGCGGCAATGAGATGGCGCTTGCCGTCGCGCGCGGTGAGCACGCAGAACGCGCCATCCGCGATGATGGGCGCGGCGACAAAATTTTCCTGGTGAATCCCCCGCGGCGGCACCGGCAGGTTTTCCGCTTCATGGCGCAAAGCCGCCATGAATTCCGTTGGCCCGCATAGATAAACTCGGCAATCGGCGCCGCAGCCGGCGAGCAGATCGGCGGCGGCGGGACGGGCGATTTGGGTATCGTGGAACCGGCAGGCGGCGGCGAGTTGGGTTTGCGCCAGCACGTCGCGAAACGCCGCTTTGCTGCCCCGGTCGATATAGTGCAAGGCGAAATTCTGACCGCTATGTTGCAGGTGAGCGGCCATGGCCAGCAAGGGGGTGATGCCGATGCCCGCCCCGATCAAAATCGTCATGCCGGCCGGCTGGAGGGCGAAATGGTTGCGCGGCGCGCTGATTTTGACGACCGCGCCTTGTGTCAGCTTGTGGGCCGCCGCCGAACCGCCCCGCCCTTGCGGGTCGAGCCGCACGGCGATCCGGTAAATATTTTGCTCCGCCGGCGGGTTCCAGAGCGAATATTGCCGCGTCACGCCCTCCGGGAGATGCAAATCAATATGCGCGCCCGCGGCAAAGCCCGGAAACTGCCCGGCTTGCGGAATCAGATCCAGGAAGGCCACGTCGCCCGCGACATGTTTTCGCGCGATCACCGCGCTGTGCAAAGAGTCCGGCATCGGATCAACTCGCGACCGGGGCGCCGAGCCCAAAACGATCGACCAGGCCGCGGCGATAGGCCAGCGACACGCGGTCGGCCGGAATATGCATCTCCGCCGTCAGGTCGAGCGGCAGGTCCTCGGGCTTTTGCTCCTCGACCATCGGCTTGTCCTCGTCGTTGATGAAGGACTGGTCCTTCAGCCAATATTCCGGGTGCGGCATGCCGGCGGTATCCGACATGATCTGAAAAATGCGCGAGACGTGGGACGATTCCGGGCAGACCACGTCGGCCAGGTAATAGCGCTCGTCGGTGCCATCCGGCAGCATGATCAGCAGCGTCGCGAACGGATAGGTCAGCTCATAGATATAGGTCACGTCGCGCTCACCGCCTTCGACGCCGTCCTGAAACCGGTTGGCGCCCTCGCGATATTGCACCTGGAAGCGCAGGCCGAACGCGGTTTTTTCCACGTCATGCGGGGGCACCGGCGCCGCCTTGTTGCCGCCGAAACTGCCCTCATGCACCCAGGGGAAATGCGCGAGGTCGTTGAAATTCTCGACATGGCGGGACGCCGCGGCTTGCCAGACATCGCTCGGCAGAAACAGTTTTTTCAGCGCGGCGTCGCCCAAGCCTTCCCATTCCGGGAGCGGATGGATCGGCGTCGGGCTCAGGCACGCCCAGACCAGCCCGTAGCGTTCCGTTACCTGGCAGCTCTGCAGCCGCATCTTGGGCGGAATGCGCTGCTGTTCTCCCATCGAGGGAATGCGGGTGCAGGCGCCGTTGGCCGCGAAATGCAGCCCGTGCATCGGGCAGATCAGGTTTTTGCCCACCACCCGGCCTTGGGAGAGCCGCGTGCCGCGATGCGGACAAAGATCCCGCGCGACCGCGATCCCCTCCTCCGTCCGGAATACCACCAGCTCGACATCCAGCAGCCGGGCGCGGACCGGTTTGTCTGAAACTTCGTGGCTATAGAGAACCGGATGCCAAAAACCAGCCAGAATCTGCCAGTCCGCCGCCTGGAACGTGCAGCCGCGCGGCAAGGGCGACTGATGTTTTTGCGCGTCAATTGCTCCAAACATCGTAAAATCTCCTTTCCCGCATTGCGAATATGGGCGTATATTCAGCCAAATGATCATCAGATCGCAATGACCGGACTGATTGAATTTTTGTCTAAAACTACGATGCATCAGAGGAGGTGGGGCGATGGACATCGAAGGGCTGCTCAAAACCGGCGGCGGCTTCACCTTTGGCAAAATGAGCTACACCAATGGCGGCACCTATGGCACGCTCCCGCCGGGTTATCTGACGCTACTCATCATCCACCGCGGCGCCGCGCGCGTGAGCTTCGACGACAAGGAGCTCAGCCTGGTCGGCGGCGAATGCGGCATCATCGCTAACCGCCAGTTCGCCCGTTTCGTCTATCAAAAACATATCCGCACGGAGGTCAGCTGGTGCGAAACGCGGCTGAGCAAAGCGGCCAGCGAAACAACCGCCACGCCCTCTGCGCTGGCGAAAAAGCTGCCGATTTCCGACCGGATGGCGTCGCTGATCAAAATGGGGATCGAGATCGGCCTGGAGTCGTCGATCACGCGCAACGCGTTGCGCACCGCCATCGGTCGCGCCATGCTGTCGGCGTATTTATTTGAAAGCCGGGAGGACCAGGAGGCCGGCGGCCTGCCGCGCGGCCTGCAAAAAGCCCGCGCCTATATCGAGGAGCATTTCTCGCAAGACATCACGCTCGCCAGCCTGGCGGATGTGGCCGGCATGACCCCCAACCACCTGGTGTCGGCTTTCGGGCGTAAATTCGGCACCACGCCGATCCGCTACCTCTGGAAACATCGCGCCGCCCATGCGCTGCACCTGCTGGTGCATACCGGCCTGACGGCATCCGAGATCGCCTATGCCTGCGGCTATAAGAGCCCGTATCATTTCTCCCGCCATATCCGGGAATGCTATCACAAATCCCCCACCGAGCTGCGCCACCACAAAGGCTTCCGCGCCCCCAGCAACACGCTCAAAAACGTCAAGGACATAGCGCTATAGGCGAAGGTGGATTTTCGCTGGAATCGCGGTCCGGACGGCAGTTATAGGGTGGGCTAAGATGGCCGGGCAACGGCGGGGATGCGGGCAAACTATGGCTGGCCCATCTACGATGTCCCTGGATTCATATTTGGCCGGTATCACCACCGGAACGAGACCGGCGCCGCGGATACGGTGGCGCGCGAGCCCGATGAGGCGGATGAGACGCTGCTGCGCGCCTTCGGCGAACGCTATTTCCCCGCCGGCAGCGGGGCCACCATGGCGCTGCGCGCTTGCATGTTCACCAACACGCCGGACGAACATTTCATTCTGGACCATCATCCCGATTACGCGCAGGTGGTGCTGGCCTCGCCATGCTCCGGGCATGGTTTCAAGTTTTGCAGCGTGATCGGCGAGATCATCGCCGACCTGGCCACCGGGGACGGCACGACGGCGCATGAAATCGGGTTTCTGAGGATGAGCCGGGTCGGCAAATAGGCAGGCGAGCGTTTGCTTTTTTAAAAAGAGCGATGGGAGGATTCCTGGGGATTTTCTTGGTTCGATTCCAGCATCGAGAGCTCCTGCTTGCCCCCCGGTGCACTGGATTGGGGAGCCCACCGACTTCCGCAGCCCTGTCACGCCGCGGTGTGACAAAACCCACATCGCCAGGCCAGCCGGCCAGCTAGTTGAGCGGCCTTCGCAAAACGGTGGCACATCAAATGATCCAGGTCGACAGCAACACAGTTTCCGCCTATGTCCAACACCGCGCCCCCTCGGCTGGCTGGCTGGCGGCATGGTCGGTGACCGGCATGACGCTGTACGCCACCCTGCTATGGCAGCTTGGGCTGCCATCCGCCGCGGTGGAGACGGTCCTGGCGGTCGCCCTCGCAGCCCTCACCTCCGGGATCGCCGGCTTCGCCTTCGCGGCCATCTGCGGCGCCATGCTGTTCCAGTTCCGGCACGATACGGTGGACGTGGTGGAAACCATGCTGATATGCAGCATCGCCAACCAGGCGATGAGCGTCTGGGTGCTGCGACGCGCCCTCCGCTGGGCCCCGCTCGCCCCCTTCCTGCTCGGCGGCGTCATCGGCGTGCCCGCCGGCGTGTGGCTGCTGCTGCATGTCGGGGTGGGAACGTTCAAGGCGGCGCTCGGGGCGCTGCTGATAACCTACAGCATCTACATGCTGGTGCGGCGCCCGACCACGCTGGCGAAAACCTCGCGCGCCAGCGATGTGGTGGCGGGCTTGTGCGGCGGCATCACCGGTGGATTCGCCGCCCTATCCGGCGCGCCCGTGTCCATCTGGTGCGGCCGGAAAGGGTGGGAAAAAACGCGCCAGCGGGCGGTGTTCCAGCCCTTCATCCTGCTCATGCAATGCCTTTCGCTCGCCGCCATCGCCGTCCTGCATGGGCGGGGCGCGCCGAATGTCGGCATCCCGCCCCTGGCCTGGGCCTGCGTCCCGGCAGGGCTGCTGGGAACATGCTGGGGCATGGCTCTGTTCAAGCGCCTTACCGACATCCAGTTCGCCAGGGCCGTCAATCTGCTGCTCATCGCCTCCGGGGTCGGGCTGCTGCTCTAGCGCCTTGGTCCTTCAACAACCTGCCGCCTGCAAAGAAGGAGCTGAATCATGCCCGGCTCCTGTATCGCGCGGGTTTGGGCGGCATGACGCCGACGATCGCCCCGCGTAGCGGGCCGTGCCGGCGGTGAAGTTAGAAAGACGTTACTTTTTTTGAAAAAAAAGTAACCAAAAAAACTTTCG
>Ga0209208_10006711_pt1 | contig 15831 bp, 3 predicted proteins | sample S1TSphfallax_3_FD_187694 | JGI IMG/M metagenome (GOLD analysis project Ga0209208, IMG submission 187694) | Host-associated microbial communities from peat moss isolated from Minnesota, USA - S1T2_Fd - Sphagnum fallax MG (SPAdes) (version 2) | ecosystem: Host-associated > Plants > Peat moss >...
CTCATTGGCATGTAAGATGATGATGAAAGCTTGAGGTGGGATATTCTTGCAAGAAACCATATGTATGTCATGTGCAGGAGATGCAAAGGATGCGAGGGGTAGCTCTTGTTTGCAACTTGTATGTAAGATGGTGATGGCAGCTTGAGGCAAGGATTCTGGCAAGAAACTGTCTCTATGCTATGAGCAGGAGCTGCAAAGGATGTGGGGGTAGTTCTTGTTTGTAGCTTGTATGTAAGATGATGATGGCAGCTTGAGGTGGAGATTCTGGCAAGAAATCATATGTATGTTATGTGCAGGAGCTCCAAAGGATGTGGGGGTAGTTCTTGTTTGTAGCTTGTATGTAAGATGATGGCAGCTTGAGCTGGGGATTCTGGAAAGAAACCAAATGTTTGTTATGTGCAGGAGCTGCAAAGCATTTGGGGGTTAGTTTTTGTTTGTAGCTTGTAGGAATTGAAGATGGCATACATACATTGGATTCTAAGTTTTGAATTATAATAGTTTTTTAGTATATTTGATTTTGTTTTAATGTATCAATTTTCATTGATTGATTGGGCTCAAGCTTGTCTCAAGCTTTCTTTCGGATATTACCCATGACATTCATAAATGCAACATCAATAAAAGCTTGGATGAACTTTCATCAATAATAGTTTCATTACACATAAGAGCTAATTTAACAATAAACATACCAATATATCATCAACTCATGATGCATGTGTTATATAGATCAAACTAGTATAGAATTTATAAAGACCTTTGGTACCATTTTCATCTTAGTATAACATGTTCCCATACACCAATACACCAAGACCAAATTGGTATAGCAAATACTAGGGTTGCTAAAAGGGAAGTCCTTAGGCTCGGGACATTTTTAATGTCTTTTGTAGCATCCTTACTAACAATAATTGATTTTAATTTTTTATCACAATTTCATTTTTTTGGTTTGGACTTACCTTTTCCCAACATCCTTTGACATTTTCTCAACATTGCCTCATATTTTTCTAACACAACTTGATATCCTTTTAAAGTTGCCCAATTTTTTTTGAAAAGTACCTAACTCCCTAAACATTTTTCTTGACATTGTCCGAAGGTTTTCCAATGTTTTTTAGAATTTTCTTGGCATTGTTTGACATTTTCATGGCATTTTCCCAACATCCCCCTTCATTTGAAAAACATTCATTCACTACTACAAATCATGGTTTTTAAAAATATTCAAGTTGACTAATTAGTCTTTTTTTATTACTAGAGATGTAAATTTTAACTAAAGGCTTGAAGCTTGAATGACATGTGTATTTTTTGACCAACCAACTTGACTAAAATGACTTGTTTTATGTATTCATCCAATCAAGTTGAACAAAAAATGACCACCCTAGTCAAAATGTTCAATGGTTTTTAATCAAGTGAGAGACATCTAATCAAATTGGACATAAAAAATTGATATCAATGGCTAAGATGACTAATGGTTTTTTAATCAAATGGGACATTGTATGGAAGGTAATAGGCTAGCTTACCTATTAGCTAGGCTAAATTGGTAGATAACTAAGCCTACCAACCTACTTACCTAGCCACCCACATATTAGCTACTTAGATATTATGTACTTGCCTCTTATAGCTTGCCTCCTACCTACCTACCCACCCACCTACCTATGTACTACCAAGTGCAATCAAAATAAAAGGAGCCACTTTAGGACATAATCATTACTTCATTTCTATTGGTATGTAATTATTCAAATTAAAGTTGAAATTTTGGATGAACTTATACAACAATATTTTTTATGTATGTGTGAACATTTGGCAAATTTGAAACGAATATAATGAATATGAAATTCCTAAAATCATTTAAAAAATTATGTAACTTGTATTTTTCTTATTCTAAATATTTTTAAAAACTGAAATGGTTTCAAAATGAAATTTTTATGTACAGATTTACATTATAATGCAACATCTTTTTAGGTCATAATAATTTTTTAAAAATTGAAGTTGATTTATAAATCATGATTTTAAACACATTATGCATGATATTTCACTATTAAGGATATGAAGGATTTAGTCATGGTCTTTGATTGGCTCATTTTATCCCTACCCACCTCCTACTTATTATTTCCAACCTACCCACTACCCACTCACTTATTATTTCTTACAACCTACCTACTTTCCTACTTGCATACTTCCTACCTACCTACCTACTAATTATCTAACCTTTCTACTTACTTAAATAAACAGTGTATAGCACTTGATGTGAAATTTAAACATGTGAAACAAAAAAATGACAAAAATTGTCACTTTTTGAAAGTGTGGTCCATTGGATAAAAACTTGATTTAGCATTGTGAAAGTCAAAGGTTCAATTCATAGTACTTGCAACCTATGTACATGTTTGAGAAATTATGGTCAATAAGGTTAAATAGGTTCAATAGGGTTAAACTATGTTAGGTTAGGTAGATTGAGTTAGGCTACCACCTACATACCTACTTGCCTTTTTATGACCTACTTGCATACCAAAAATATATATTTTTGATAAGATAAAAAATAGATGATGTCAATTTGGACAAAGATTTGACTGGTCAAATGGTCCATAATTACTTTGCCCATTAAAAAACCACACTAATCACAACAATCGTATCAACATTGACTTGTCCATAATGATAAAATGTTTATCCATTTTTAGTAACTTTTTATCAATTAAACCATGTTTATTTGTGGTTGTCCCTTAGAATTTTCCTAATGTTACCCAACATCACTTAACATCCCCAAGCATGTCAAAACATTTTTTCAACACTACATCACAAACTTCATGGGCCACGATTCGATAATAAATGTCATGCGAAATCTATTTTTCATAAGTTCATATGGAATAGACATGGATGTCATTCATCTACTTATATTGTTTGAACATCAATGTCATTTGCATTGTTTAAATACAAATGTTATATGCCTATTCATATTGTTTAGAAATGAATGTTGTATGTCTATTTGTGTTGTTTACACATGAAAGTCATGCACATGAATTCCATGTTTACATAATGCATGACATTCGTGTTTAAACAATACAAACCTATGAAATAAGAGATTTCACATGAATTTGGAATGAACCTATGAAGCATCTAAATATATCATGTATGCGGTGCCCTTGTCATCCCCTCACATCTTCTTGACATCCCCTAACATTTTCTCAACACTTTTTTAGCATCCCTTAATGTCTCATAGTTGTTACAAGGTGTCCTTTATCATCATTACTCAAGATCCCAATCATCCCCCAAATATTTTTTTCCTCAATGTCCATTAATGTGTCCCTTGGCATGTTCCCAACATATTCTTGATGTATTATCAATGTCCCTTTGTGTTCCAAATAAATAAATAATTTTTTGGTATACCCCCCCATCCCCCACTATCCTCTTGTTGTCACCTAAGCTTGGATAAGATGTCTTTGAATATAGAAAAGGTATACCAAAGCTAAAAATTACAAAGGACATTTTATTCAAAACATCCCTTGAGACTTAAAGATGTCATTCAAAAAAGGACAATGACAACCTTGGCAAATACATGATGTTAGACCAAGAATAGTCTTGACATATAAGTTCATGTCAACATTTACCAACCTCATCATAGTTCATAGGACATATGCACAAATGGCGGCCACAAAAGAAAACAACATGGACTTACCAAAAGGGGTAAAAAAACAACCTAGGTTCTGCACCTTTCACCTATTGCATGAAATAAATCAAATAAGAAGATGGGTGGGAAACCTAAAAGAACATTAAGCTTTAAAAAGGCCTCCCTAGCCACAATGGTTCACCTCAAAATGGATGTGGCTTGAACTTTTTATAAAACCATTGACACCTTTTACCTATATAATGAACACAAACTAAAAAAAGGAGGCCTTCTAGAACCGTTGGCAAACTTTTGGCATATTAGTAGTACATTGATTAACAAAATCATCAACTTGTTGGTGTAAACATTCAAATACCTCTTAAATGGTTAAAGGTAAAAACACATCTTGATTCGCCAAAGTGTCAATCAATTATAACACATCCTTTGCGTGAATTGTATTTATGAATTAAATCTACCTAAGTCATCAATACATAAATTTTGTTTTAAATGTCTCACAATGAAGTGAATTTGATTTTTGAAATTGTATAATTACAATTCACACATTTTTAGTTTTATAAAATAATCTCTATTTTAAAAATTTCTTAAATTTTAAAGACATTAAATTTATTTAAGTTTCACATGCCCGTTAGTTATATTCTAGTTTTTTATAAATTAAAATAGAAATTTTCAATTTGATATTCCATTTTATCACATGTCATTTTGTTATATTTCACTTCTTGTTTTTATTTTTATTTGACTCATTACAAATAGAAAATGAAAACATGAAATCCATAATCTACCTTAAATTTTTTTAGTAATTTAGTTTTAAAAGTAAGTTTTAAGAAAAATAGTGTTTTAATATTATCACATCATCAAAAGTAATGTGGGTGCAAATTTTTTAAGGTGTACCAAAATCTTGTGATAGTGTCACCCTTATCTATCTTTTTCACCTAGTCCTTTCTTACCGTGTAAAAACACATTTATGGATGATTATGATGGAATTTTAAATTTTAATAGTCTAAAATATAATCCTTTTGAAAAATTTGACAACTTTTTGATTCTTTATTTTTTATGGTGATCAAAATATAGGGTAAAAAACATAATATTGACCATTAACATAAAAACTCAAGGGAGGTCAATGGGAAGACATGAAACTCAACATCTCTAGCAATGAAAACAAAAACATCCTTAACATCATCATGGGTTGAAATGTATTTCCCCCTTTGGGAACATCACAAATGGTGCAAACTCATCAACTCTAAAGGTTCACTTAAATGTAATGGCTAAAACCATGAGTTGCCAAATGGAAAGGGCCCAACCTAGTGTGTAACATTAAGGATAAGATGTTCAAATCCATACAAAATGATGGGATGACCATGTAAATAGATAGCCATGCACTTCAACCTAAATGCTTATGTAGGATTTCAAATGGGCACAATGAGGATCAAATGTTAAGATCATGCTAAGAAAGGAATGTCCATGTAAGCTTTAAGAAATGTGTTCTTCAAAACAATTATCTCCTTCTTTTGAAACTACTCGAAAGGAGGATGCAACCTTGCAATATTAGAAAAAAAGGATCATGGTAGCATCAAGTGTGCTTGGAATGGTAATGGACCTATACAATTGGCCCAAAATTATAAATATTTTATATGTTTAATGGATTATTTACTTAATTTAGTCCATGGACCATGGGGTGAAAGCATGAATAAGGGGATTGTTTAAATTGTCACACTTGTAATTATTCTAGATTACATACAAATGTAAAATTTAAAGCCATATTCAAAATTAACATTATGGACTGAAAAAATACATCAAAGTAGTGTCACAATAGAAAATAAAAAATAAAGCATCATCAAATGAAGAATTGATTAATGAAGTGCATTGAAATTTTCCTAATATATATTTTTCTAATTTTTAAATTTTTAAAATGATGTGATTGTTATAAATTTTATCCTTGGGAGTTCATTTCACATTAAATTTTTTAATCTTTTGCATGGATTTTTTTATCAATTAGATGTTTAGGTATATTTATAGGTTGGCTTCTTAATATTTATGATTAAAAACATAGGGGATAATTATAGGATTTATGGTTTGTTAATTTTTAAATTTACAAAAAAATTGTTAATGTTAGATTATGAATTCTCAAATGCCACTTTTGAGACACCTAACCATGCTTTCACCCCATGAATAAACTTCATCCATGACCATATATATCTTTTTACATCTATCATTAATATTCATCATTCACATATTTCATTTTTCAAGATTTTTTTCATCCATAGTGAATATTTAAAATTCGAATTTTTAGAAGGAAAATTTAAGCAATGGTTGTCATGGTTCATACAAAATGGAAGTTTGCATTTTCTTTCCCCTAAATGTACAAATCTACCTTTATGTAACCATTATTTTATTTCATCAACTTAAGTTTAAGACATGATTTACTTAGTAGATTCACAAAATAAGGAACCACATGACATGAAACCAATGCGCAAATTTACATGATTAGAATTATGTTTGAATCCAAAGTTTCATCAATGCATAATAAACTTATGTACCACAATGTTTTTGATATATTAATGTAACATGTGAATAAATTTGAAAATAATCAAATTCACATAAAATATCATAAATATTTTGTAAAGTAAAAAATGTTTAATTTACCGTTTCAACATTGTTTGAAGATTATTTAAACATTTTTGGGCCAATCCCAAACTATCATGTCAACTTATCAAATCTAATTTAAGACTCTCTATTATGACACTTAAGGTACACCCTTAATTATATAATCCATGAATGTACATTATAACCTTTTCCTTGTTCCTTATAAGTGTTTACATGTAATAATAAACATCATATACATTTTTTGTTATTATATTTCACCACAAATTCATCCTTTATTAATTTAAAAAAACACAATTACCAATTTTGTACCTTTGTGTCTTGTCTTGTGTGTTTTTTAATTTTAATGTGTCAATTACAGTTGTCATGTTTGTGCTTGAGGCTTTTGCATTAATTGCCACAATTTTCATGCCTATGAAACTTTCTTGTCAAACCTATTGATTAAAATTGGTTATTCCAAGTTAAATAAATGGAAATGGGTTTATAATTAAAACATACGGTTTTTTTTGGAAGCAAAACTAACATACCCCCAAACTCCTTGACAGACTTAACTATAAGTCTAAAGGTGAAAACAACAAAAGGATAATGAGTTGGGGCACACTCCCTGGCTCGAAACATTTTAGGGGTAGAGGGGCATGTTGGAGCTTCGAGATGGGATTAGAACAAGTGACAAGTGGGTCAATTATTCACACGAACTTGCACAAACCAAATAATAAGTTGGTTGATGCATAGTTGGAGCACTTTTGATGCATGGATGAACCACATGCAAACATAGATTCACAAGACCCACCACGACCTAGACTTGAGGGAAACCACCACCTTCCCCCTTATAGTATTTTTTGTGCCTAGCCACAGGGCTAGCATTCAAATGCCATTTTGTCCTAAGACTCCCAAGTTGGGAGTCTCAAAATTCTCGAAATTAGAACTTCCACGACTTTGGAAGCCCACCAACTCTTTGTGCAGATCTCTAAATAAGGTGAGGTCTCAAGCAAAGTTGTAGCCTTCATCAAGAGCTTTGTAATGATATGTGGCACTTTTCAATCCAATGAATTTTGACCCCTTAAATTGCCTTTGGAAGATTTGCGAGTCCATTGGGACTACAACTCACAAAGTGGGAGCTCATTCCTACACTCCTGAGAACATGAAATGTGATTCCCGGGCTTCACTTTTGGCCCGCAACTTTACAAACCCTTGTCTTGGTTGTGAGCCCAAGGCTAAGGTTGCGACAAAAATAATAATCTCAAATTGAAAATATTAATTATATTAAGATACTTTCATTTGTTGCAAAAATAAATTTATCTATAAAACCATATTTTTATTATTTTCAATCCAATATTTTTCAAGTGTATTAAACGAATGTGTGTACAATGTTTTTGAGAAAAAATTGAAACAAGAAGCTTATGTGCACAAACCAAAAAGCTTTGTTTCAACGCAAGGAGTGCTTAATGTATAACTTTTCAAAACTTAATGTGTTGAAGGCATAATAATCAATAATGGAACTACAAACTTGATTAATGTTTATTATTTTTAAATAATTAAAATCATTTTGAACACAACATTTGCTTCAAAAATTCAGGGTGTAGATTTTTTCTGATCATAACATAAATATTGATGATTTTATTGTAAAATTTAAAGACTTGATTTGGATGAACTAGGTCAATGACAAATTTTGAAACGAATTTGAAGTGTTGTATTTTTAAATATCCAATGTTACTAAAAGGTATATGTATCCATATTTGAAAACATTGAACAATTACCTAATCAAAATAAATGTGTCGTAATTTTACTAAAGAATTGGAACAATGGTAATTATCATTTATTAGGATGTTACAAAGGAACATTATGAAAAAAAGGAGTGTTTTACAACTGACCTTGCAACTCAATTTTTGAATTACATTAGACATTTGTAATTCACAATATTTATACACTATGAGTGTTAATGGACAAATTGCATGAGTTATAGAGTTGTAACACACTGTATATATGGTGTAATTCATTGCAACTCGATTGTAACTATGTCAAAATAACCCATTTTCAACCACTATGCAATTTCATTATAATTGCACACATGGTGTCATGTTGACATCTTCAATTGTCATCCATCTATTAAAATATATCACGTGGCATTATGAAAATTTTGAACATAATTTTTGTTTTCGAAATATTGATCTCCATCATCCATTATTAATGATGCTCCGAGTTTGTGACGTGGCATAATAAAAAATTATCACATGGCATATTAATTTTATTTTAAAATTTTAAATAAAAATAATATCTATTTAAGTAGCTAGGTAAGTCATACATAACAATAGCTAGGTACGTTGGTAGGTCTTAAGATCTACATACCTACATATTTACTTAGGACCTACTTACTTACCTACCTACCTAGGTAGCTAGGTAGGTAGAAAAAAAAACTGATTTACTTATTTAATTAATTAAGTAAGTAGGAAAACACAAAATTGAATGAATTAAAAAATAGTTATGAATTATATTTTTTAAAAACTTTATGTTTTGCTTTTAGGGTTAAACTTTTTTGAGCTCATCCCAATGGCACATATATTTTAATGTGAAAACATAAGAGAAACAATCTTTTTATATATAATTTGTAACATGGGATCAATGATAAAACATATGGTTTAAATCTTTTATTTATTTCTTAATTGCAAATTGAATTACAATTAAGTTGCAATTATAAAAAATAATTCCCTCATGTTTTGTGTTCATTTTTCAATATGTAAGTTATATTAATAAATTAGTGATTATATAATAACTAACTATTTAATAAATTATTTAATATCTAATTATTTGAAATAGTGAATTGAGTTATTTATTTAATTCAGATAATTAATTATCAAAATATTTTAACTTATTTTATGAAAAATAACTATTTAGAACATATATTTTTGAATTGACATATATGATAATTAATTATTTAGATTGATGATTTGAATTTATGAATCTAACTCATTGTTAGTTATTTCAAATAAATATTTATTTGATTTCATATAATTTATTATCAAATGATTAACTATATGAATCAAACTTATTTATAATTCATAATTATTAATTATCAATTAAATTAATTATTTCATATTAATTAAGTAAATTAAATATTAATTTATAAATAATAAGTTTGTGAAAAAAATCATTACTAAATATTCAATAAATATGAATTTGGGTAAAAAACATGAAGGTATAAATAGGCATATCCATATGTACATTGAATTGAACTTTTAATATAATATACACATTTTTTTTAGTTTCATTTTAGATTAATTATATTTTTTAATAAGTAATTAGTTAAAATAATTAATGATTTGGTAATTATTGATGAACTAATAATTATCTTAAATATTCAATTTAATTCATTATGAAATATCCCCAACTTGGACAAATATTTGTCTTATTAATATTTAATAAGTAATTTGTTTTTAGTTAATGTAAAATTATTATATGAATTAAAATTAATTGCAAATGTATTCCATAATGGGTGGTAAAGATGTGAATAAATGGTATGATTGCATGTATGTACATTGTACATTAATTACAACATAGTTGTTACTTTAGTGGCACATTTACAACAATTTTAAAATAGTCGCCACACATAACTACAATGCAACTCTTGAAAAAATCAAATATGAGTGATTACATATGTATGTATGATGTGTATAAATTATTGTATAAAAGAGTCATTTTCAACACAAAATTATAATACAACTACCTGATTTTTTGACATGACAACTTATTTATTAATACATCATATTTATAAAGGGATAGTTACACAATAATTATATATGATTTTTGTTTTGAGTTTTAATTACAAAGTAATATGGTTTTGATATACGCGATTTCCCATAATGGAATCTTTGTATATGAAATTATTTATACAATATTATGTATCAAATAACTTGGAGTTGGAATCATGATGATTACTTTGTGTGACAATTAAATAACCACATAAGGTTATAATCAAAACAAGATTTCATTATCATAGTACCTAATTTAGTTAGGCAATTGTTTAAAATTGTTGGCAATTTTGACAAATACATGATTACCATGTCAAAATTTTGGAAATTTTGTAGAGTGAAGTGTCAAACTTTTAACCAAAATTTCTTACATTTTTGGAAGTCACACAAAGAAAAAATAAATCATCTTTTAAGTAGCCATTGTTTGTTTCCATTGGAAGTCACAAATATAGAGTGAACATATTTTGGATACACACATCGTGGGCCCTATGAACGAAATTGTCCCTACTTTTGACCACCTTTCAACCTAGTTAGCCCTAGTTGGGCTTAAAGTCAAGGTGTCAAAGTGGAAGTTTTGGAGTTAATCAAGGATCTTTTTAGGCATTGAAATTCCTCGAAGCTATGATTTGGTAACATATGGTTTACACATTTTAGGTATGCTAATGGGTTCTCAGGACTTTGTCACGCATTTTTTGGATGAAGTTTTATTTTAGGATGTGACACATATCAATTATTTTCCTCTCTTAGGAAACACATAGGTTGCATTGGGTATTTTATTTTCATGTGTTGTTCATTGACCTTTTCATCTCATTCAGATAATTTCTCCTTTTTTTTCTTTTTTTTTCTTTTTCAGTGAACTTCTTTAGGAGAATTATACAAGTATGTAAAAACATTATTGGTCTAGGTTTTTGGGAGTCTTTTCAAGGCCCATTAACAAAATGTTAGACCCAACTATTAATCTTTTTTGGTGGTAAAACCCTTTTATCTATAGAGGATTGTGCACCATCTACTTTTCTAAGGAATTGAACTTTTGTGACTCCACATTGGTGTTCTAGGTTTTGCATTTTTGATAGACCCATTTTGGAAAAGTATGTTTATCAGGTTGAGGGGGGCCCTCACCTCTTTTAATCATGCCTTCGTGTAGCTTGGGATAACCTTCCTCCCATAGTTAAAACAATGCACCTTTCTTTTGAGAATTTGGTAGTTATTGGCACCTTAGGTCTATAGGCATCTTTGATGGACATCCATCATGACACCTCCTTGAGGTCTATCTTATAGGATGATTCCATTTCCTCAACAACCAGAACTTGCATTTGTTCTTGTTCAAGCACGGGGGCGGGGCTATGGTTGATTGTTAGGCCATTTATTCGTTGGTTTTGCATCACACATTATTCCTTCACTTCAGTTTTGCATTTTCATTGCTGTTTGATTTAACCTTCAACATCTAGTATTCTCACATTTGAGTGTGGACATGGGTTACACGTTTCTAGTACACATTTATCATGTTGTTCGTTCGAAGGTTAGAACATAACCACATTTGATGCCATCAAAGACATAATGTATGCCCTAGCTCGTGAAACTAGGCACGTTAGATGGAGAAAGTGATGGTATGCCCTTACGTCAAGAGTTGCATTACGAGTTAATGGGTGTATGCACTCTAAGCTAGCTCATTTTTGGCAGATGTTCCACTCATTAAAACCATATGGTATTGTTAAAATGGTGGTCTATTTTGATATCATTAACTTAGTGGGGAATTACATGGTGGTTAATGAACTAAAAAACCCATATGAGAAAAAGCCATTTTAATGTACATGTTAAAAAAAGAAATTGAATTCCACCAAAAAATGATTATGATATATGAAAATATGGCTCATTTTAGGTCATTCAAAAGTCCATAACTTTTTTTGGGTTAATTGTTTTCTAGCAATGTTTTGAACATATGTTTTTTTTCTTATAACATATCATATATTGAATCCCTATAATATATTCCAAATAAATTCATACACAAAAATGCATGTATATAGAGGCACAAACAACAAACCAATCCATATTTTTCAACCTCAAAAGTCTGTTACTATATATTTGATGTATATATGTTGTAATTTTTTTAAATAGATGTTTTCTTCTTCACGTGGACAATTGAAATCCAGCCACAAATTTGGAAAATTATTATTTTTATGTCATGTTAAGAACATATAAATGTATGCCACTCTACAAAAAACGGGATTGTGATGTAAAAAATGAGCCACCTTACTTTGCAACCACCTTAATTTCTACATGACTTGTGAGGACTAAGTTTTTGTTGTTGATGTGATAGTTACTAATTTGACATGAGAGATAGTGGCTACGAGTGTCATTAGTTGACCAACACGTGCAAATGCAAAACTTAGTGCCATTGTTGAGATTCATAAGTATAAAGGGCTTCATGATGGACACCACCTTATTCCAATGTCCGTGGAGGTGCATAGTGCACTTGGGCGTGATATGGATCATTTCATCAAGGAGTGTGTTCGTTTTTTCCACAATAGATGAATGAGAAGTCATTTATCCCTATCTTTTTGCATTCAATTTTTCAAGCAATGTTTTGGTATTGTTTTTTAATGTGCTTTAACCTCTGTTATAAAGAAGAATATTGTGTTGGTGAAAGATACTTGTTTTAGACCTCCTATTACTATTAAATCTCACGATTTGCATGCAAGCAACATGAAAGGCGTTGTGGGTGAGATAGTTTCCTACCACGAGAGGGATTAACTTTCTCCCTTTTTTGGTTCTTGCGGGTGGTGTATCTTTTGGCCTTCCTTTTTGTCTTCCATGTGATGGTTATAGCCATTGGCTTTTATTGGATTTTTGTCCCCTTATTAAATAAGATACACAAGTCTTTGATAGTCATATAATGTGCCATATGTTGCATTTTTAGTCCAATGAAATAAAGGGTGGGAGAGAATTTTTATTGGGGTTTGCTTTTATCTAACCAAAGAGTTTGTTAAAGGCAAGGTGGAGATTTTTGAGGTTGATGCATTCTCCATCCCATTGCACCAAAACATTTGAATAGTTCAAAGTTATTGAAAGATTCGAATGAAATTCCAATTTTTTATATTGACCAAATGCACAACGCAAGTTCAAGCAAAAACAACCATAAACATGACTTTGACGATATTTTAAAAAACCTTTGTTGTTGAAGACCATAATGCAAATGGTGTTATATTTATTTACTAGAGGTTTAACTCTGTTAAAAAAAGCTCACAAGTATTTAATGTTTTGAAAATAAAAATAATTCCAAAAATTCATGATGAACTTGTGTATCTTCAATGCAACAAGAATGGCCAATTGTTCACTTACGCAAATCCTTCATCAAGTTCAAGTTGGAAGATGACACAAATCATTTAAATAAAATAATGCAACCAACACATGAACAAGTGCAAATTACAAAGGACAAATAAGATAATATGTGGGTGGAAGCATGTTAAAGTAGGCCAATATGTGATCCTTGTTTTTTATAGTGAAAGTAGCCATCAAATATATCTTAATATAAAAAGCATTGAAATGTTTTTTTAGTTTTATGATCAATATGAGGATGTTTCTTGACTATAGTATAATAATGTTATGTTTAATGTTCTTAATATGCATTTAAGTAGATTTTTGAAAATGCACATAAATGCAAATAGGTGTTTTGAATTGATTTCAAGTATATGAAAGTATAATTTTAATTAGATTTTTGATAACTTTAAGTTGATTTCACATTAAAATGTATTTATTAGTTTAAAAATAAAATACTAAAAACCATTTTGCCTTTTTTTAAACTTAAAAATAAGTTCTAACACATTTTACTTGGTTAATTTAAAACCCATTTATTGCATTTTGTTTTACACTAATTTTGTTTGAAACTCAGTATGCAATTTAATGGAGTGCATGATGTTTTCATAGTGATACTTGCAAAGATTTTGAATTTATTTTTCAATATTTATATAAATATTATAATGTTAAGGGATATATTTCTGACCTACTTTTGCATGTGTATTCCCATGTGATAAATGGTTTAGAACGAATGTCGCTAATTAATGTTCAAATTTTTACTAAATGTTAATAGTCAACACCTTTGAAATGCCACAAATGATATATTAAGTAATTTGTAATGTTACTTTCATAATTGAAGTTCTGAATTTGATTTTTGTGCCTTGCACATATTGTGCAAATGACAAGCCACTTTTAAATTCAATGGTCATGCCATCAAAATTTCATCCCCATTTTTGTATTATGAATTAGTGTTCATCTTTGTCAAGGAATTGTTGACTCCAACCAACATGACAATTTTACCACCTATAATAATGCATGCAATATAAAAAAACAAACGTTTTTGGAAACCCTTTCTTTGGTTTGATGTCCATTTGGTATACCAATTACAACAATTGGTTCAGAACAAACACATAGGTCACAAATTGACACCCACAAAGTTTGTAAGGACTTTTGAGTGTCCTGCATGTGGATTGTGACACTGCATTTCTGGATTTGATGGAAACAGATGGTGTAGGTTGTGGTATTGACACGGCCTGTCATGGCAGCTTTCCAAGCTAACTGCTAGATCTAGAGTACTTGTGTCAATAGGGAAAAGAGTGAAGATGCATCTTCACTTTCCCACAATGTGGTTGTTTAGCTCTACATACAATCATGTGACTTACCACCTCATTTATGTTTTGGGCTTTGAAAGCTCTTGGTACATAATTTGTTCCTTTGCCCCATTATGACCCCCTTTGGGTTTTTGCGCTTCTGACTCGGACTTGGGTCCTCTCTCTTTGTTCTTCCTTTCCTCATTGGCTGGGAGCTTTGTTTAATGAAGTTTCTCAAGCTTTCATCATCTTAAAGGTGCATTCACACTGAATGTTAAGTCAGTGTTAAGTGAAAATCTAGGTGGCATCTTAAGTGGCACTCAATATTAAATGGGTGATTGTTTAATATTAAATGAATGTTAACTTAACATAAAATCTTCATGAGATATAGGTTTAGGTCCTAAATGATTAGCTTGGTGTTAGGGGACTTAATACTAGAGTCCTTAACACCAAGTGAGCACTGTAAATGCACCTTTAGGTGGTAAGTATCCAGGGTTTTTATTTTAAAACTCCTAAAGTAGGTCCACCAGTGTGGATCCCAAGCATTAGTTAAGCATTAAATGGCTACTGTCCTAGGTGGGCTGTTGCATTTTTACAAAAGTGCCATTACAAATGGAGACCTAGGACATGCCTAGGTCTAACTGTGACTAATTTAATTATTCTTATTTCGAGAAATCCTGAAAAACTCCTCAAAAATCACAAAATTTTCATGTTCATTTCATTTCTTTTAAAAAATCGCCAAGTTGCAAAAAAATCGCCCCCAAACAAAAACAACACAGGTATCACTCCAGAATGGAGTTTCTCTTCTTCCTCCAAGGAAATGAAATGAGACCCTGTATGGATGACCAGTTTAGGCGTCTTGACATGGAAGATGGAAATTTCGTTCCTCAATTTGGGGCCCCAAGGTTTGTTTTTATTTTGTCTGGTGATGTAAAACTGGGTTGGATTCTTAAAGAGATGTTGATCTTCAGAGTGAGGAAAAGTAGGAGAGAGAGTGTGAGCACGGAGTGTCGGTGCCACATGGGTGGGTGGGTCGTGCATTGACGCCGTGGTCCCCGCCTTTTACTCCTACGAATTGTGAGAAATGGCTTGTACACCATAAAGCCTCTCCTCTCTATAGTACCCCTACTATAAAAGCAAACAGGGTGTTGGTCATATGATTAGAATATCCGAATAGCCATGAAGTACCCAAAAGCAAACGCAACCTCAATCAGAATCCAATCGCGCGCGTTCACGAATCAGCTACCACCTTGGCGGAATCCCCTTGTATGGGAAT
>Ga0209208_10006712_pt1 | contig 15829 bp, 7 predicted proteins | sample S1TSphfallax_3_FD_187694 | JGI IMG/M metagenome (GOLD analysis project Ga0209208, IMG submission 187694) | Host-associated microbial communities from peat moss isolated from Minnesota, USA - S1T2_Fd - Sphagnum fallax MG (SPAdes) (version 2) | ecosystem: Host-associated > Plants > Peat moss >...
TTCTACCTCTGAATGCTCAAATAAACTCGACACCCAATTTAGCTAGCAAGTCTATGTTGGACATGGTATCTAAGAAGTTATGTGCATCGTCTCATGCAACTCAATTATACCTAGGAAGGAGTAATGAAACAACTACAAAACTATTTGATAAAATGAAGGAACATGAGGCTAATATTTGAGATTTAAAGGCTTCTGCAAGGAGTAAAACCAACCAATCGTGTCAACGAGATCTAATCCCCAACATCAAGCATAATGAAAAGTCATTCTATGATATGTGGGGATTTGGGAAGCGTGACCAAGTGGGACCACAAGCTAGAACACAAAGGAAAGGCTTGGGGCGAATTCCTTTCAATGATATTACCAACACGCAATGAACCTTCTTTTAAGCTTCAATGTGTGCAGATTGAATGATGATCAAACAATCCACAACCTAAGTAAATATGTTAATGGGGTCACCCCTAAAATAAATTTATTTTTATAATCTAGCATAAATTTAAAGGGGAGAAGGTTAGGCAAATGGGCAAACTATTGTGGAAGGACGCATTTAATTGGACAATTGATGTTACTCCAAGCTAGTCTATAAATTATCCAAACTTGGGAGTGGGAAGGGAAGGGTGAGTTCTTTTGTAAAAAAAGGTGGAATAAATTAGTCATTTGAACATGCATTTCATGACCAAACATTTTCATTGGATAAATATCACTAAACTAAGAGGTGGTGATTTAACATTAGCCAACATTTATGCATGGGCAATGACATGGTAAAGAAATGCATGTTTTGGGGATTGATGATAGAGGAGCTACTAGAAGACTACATATGGATTCCATCAAGAGATTTCAACATGGTGGAACACCACTCTAACAAAACAAATGAATGTGGTAAGGTCATAATTGATGAAGAAATATTCTTGTGGGAAGAAGTGAATAACTCTTTGAACGTGATGGAACATCTTAGATAGATCCAAATAGTCTTTTGTTATCGTGGGATAACTACAAGATGGATGGTAATACAATTTTGGCTCACCTATATTGGATGTATTTCCCATTGGGCTCCACCTTCAACCTATAATACCTTCCAATCTCATATATAATTATAGGAAATAATAGCTAATTAAAACATATACTAGTGTCAACAATCATACAACTAAATGAAGCAAAAAAAATGGAAAATGAACATAAGGTTCTTGAATGAAACAAAAGAACAAATACAACATATTTGGTAAAACACACCTACATTTGCAACATTTTTCTCCAAACTACACAAAGTTGCCAAGTTTTACAAAGAATCTTATAAGCATAAAACAATATAATTTAGAGCATAAGAAAGGGATGTGCATATAAGCTTTGAGAATGCACGTGCAACATTCTAAGCTAATTGTAAAGACCCAAAATTGTAGCAAGTTGTGGGATTTAAGAAAACCAAGTTGAATGACATTGAACACCAAAAATTCATCAACCAAAAAATACACACATGACTGAAGTGGCAAAGGAAAATAGATGCTTACACCAAGGAATTATTTGTTGTTGTTGAAGAAAAGTCTAAAACATTTATTATCACAAAACTAGATGATAATCAAGGTTAAACGATTAGAGAGAGGAAAGATTTGGATAAAAATTGCATAAACTTTTATTCCAAACTTTATGAAAAAGGTGATATGTCAAAAAAAACTATTAACATCCGAAGCAAAATGTTAGATGTCATCACTATTCACTTCATCAACGAGATGAACAATAAATTGGAACAACCCAATACAAAGAAGGAGTTCAAGGAGGTTGTTGAGGAGATGGCAACATGGAAGGCTTCTATACTTGATGGCATTGCCTTAAAAAAATTTATGAAATTTTGGCCTATTATTGGGTAGGATTACTACAAAATGCTGCTAGAAGCAATTGATAAAAACAAGTTTCCACAAGGTGTTATTCAAGGGTTGATCGCCTTTCTACACAAAGGTGGAGCTCAAAAAGAGCTCTCCAATTGGAAGTCTATCACCTTTTTTAATGTTTCATACAAGATTACAAAACATTTAAATGAAGGTGATAAGCCTTGATTAAATTACATTCCTCCCTCTTCAATTTATCAGCAACAATGTGTTGTTCATCCACAAAAAGTTAGATTGTGATGCACCCTCAAGCTCTTTGATGGACTCAAATGCAAGTCCAAAGGTGAAGATAACGAAAGGAGAAAGAATTGGGGCAAGCTCCTTGGTTCGTAGCACTTCGGGGTTAAAAGGGTGTGTTAGACCTCCAAGATGGGAACTAGAAAGATTGACAAGCAGGTCAATTACTCACACGGACCTGCACAAACCAAACAACAAATTGGTTAATGCGTAGCTCGAACATTTTTGGTGCACAGACAAGCCACATGCAAACACGAACTCACAAGACTCACCATGGCCCAGACTTGAAGGAAGCCACCACCTTCTCCCTTACAATATTTTTTGTGCTTGGCCACAAGGCCAACACCCAAATGTCATTTTGTTTTGGGATTCCCAAGTGTGAGTCTTGAAATTCTCGAAATTGGGACTTCCGCAACTTTAGGAGCCCATAACTTTATGTGTAAACCTCTTATTGAGGTGAGGTCCAAAGAAAAGTGATAGCCTCTTCAAAAGTTTTCCAACGGTATATGGCACACCACCTACACATAAGGAAATTGGGGCGATTCTCGACTTTTAGTAATTGAGAGTCAAATTGACAATTTGACTATTGGCCCCTCTTTTGGCCATAATTTATGTTTTAAGTACGCAAATGGGTCATGCGAACTCATTTTAGACATCTACTTTCCAAGAGCTTTTCAATGATATAAATAACTCTTCAATCCAATGGGTTTTTACCCTTGTGATTGTTTTTTGAAGATTTGGGACTCCATTGGGACTCCAACTCCCAAAATGGGAGCTCACTTGCGAGTGTGGAGGTTCATTCCTTCGCACTTTCCCACACTCTTGGGAGCATGAAATGTGACTCCTGGGCTTCATTCTTGGCCTGCACCTTCGCAAGCCTTGCCTTGGTTGTGAGCCTAGGGGTAGGGTTGTGACAAATTGGGTTAAGAGATTTAGGCAACATGTTGTATTTCTCGAGTTGGACTTTTCTAAGGCCTATGATAAGGTTAGCTAGGATTTTTTGTTCAAAGATCCAGAAAAACTTGGAATGTCAACATAGGTCATTTCCATGATCAAACTTTTATCCTCCAATGTTTGTGTTGCAATGAATTTCAACGGTTAACCCACAATAGACTTTGACATTCGTAAAGGTGTAAGGCAAGAATGCCTTGTGGCTCCTTACTTATTTATTATTGTTGAAAAAATATTCAACCAACTCATCAAATAAGCTATGGAGGCATGAAAAGTTAAAGGTGTTAATATGCCAAATGGCAAAGTCAACAAACCATCTCCCAATATGTTGATGATATATCATTCACAATTCATGTTGACCATCAATCTCTTTCCAACTTGGTGAACCTCTAAATTGGGGTTTTTTTTTGGGTGGAAATTGGTGAAGGAAAAGGACCTATCAAAATTGTTGGGCACCCTATTTGGAGTAAACTTGGACATTGTAGATGTGGATTTTTTCTTCATTTTTTAAATTAAAAAGAAACTTTCATATTAGTGTTCAATTCATTTCTTGTTGCTTAGGAGAGTTGTGATTAAAGCCATGGTTAGGTGGTCATATTGTTGTGCTAAGAAAACCATTGGGGGATTAGGCTTAACAATCTCGGAGGAGGCAATTGAAGTGCTTATTTATAAAGAAGTGATGACAACATTGGAACTAGGGGAATCTAACCTTAAGCAACTCCTTAAGAAAAAATAGAGATTTCCAAACCCTTTCAACATAAAACTTAGACCCCAAATCTCGATTGGGCCTAATTTGTGCATAATCATCAAGTTACACACTAGGAGAAAAAGGGCATTTTCTAACCAACTAGTTTTCAACTACATGTTGTCTTCAACTTTGTTTTCATTACACAATAATATTTATTTTAAAAAATTCCACATGGATGGGATGGCATCTCAAATGAATTGTCATGTCGATTAGTTTGGTAAGTGTACAACATTGACCACTAACGAGTGTTGACCACCAATTTTTTTTATAATAAAATATAACCTAGTTGAGGAGTAGTTGAAATTTCACGTTGCCATGACATCATGCCACATCAAGTCAATTGCTTGACTATTTTGGTGGACCTTATTTTTGAATGGATGAAATAATGATATTGATGGACGAAATATTGCGTGCATTTTCAATTGTACTTCAACTTTAGTCATCATTACTTATACCCTACCCACATATTACCTACCCACCTACCTACTTATCATTACTTACACCCTACTTTAAATCACCTATAATTTAAATTTATTTAACCTACAATTGATCACCTACCTATAACTACCTTGGTAATATATGTAATAAATACCTACCTAACCCACAAAGCATTACCTACCTACCTATGGGTACCTGGAAGTAATTTGCAACAAGTGTACTTGCTTAACCTACAACCTACCTAGGTAGCTAATGAGGCATGTAAGCATGTAGGCTTCTTAAGTAGTTAAGTTGGATAACTAGTGAGGCTAGATTTAATCGGGGTCGTAAGGGAAAGTAAGTTATGATTACCTACCTCCTTATTGTTTACTTAGATGCAATAGGAGGTCCTTAGGTAAATAACAGGTTGATATGTTAGGTCAAATATAGGTAATTAGGTTACTTAAACTATATAGGTATAGGTAGATATGTATTAAATAACTAGGTAATTAGGTCAAGCTTTTAGGTAGGTACCTATTTGATTTTTGTTTAATCATGGTGTCACAATTCACAACCTACTTATACTTAACCTATTACTACTTACCTAGGTCTACATAGGCTTTAAGTTAGGTAAGGAAACTAATTAAACCGATAAGATAACTAATTAGGTTAAGCAAGATACTTTAGCTTAGCAAGGGTTCAATTTTGTGGTATAAAATAATTGGTATAAAATTTTATGGCATTTAACATATTCATCAAAATGCCACTAAATTAAAATTATACCATTTATAATGTTTTAAATTATATCATTAAATGTCATTCATTTATAACTAATTCCATTTATGCCATTAAATGTCATATAATTTATATAATGCCTTAATTAATTATGAATTGATGGATTTGATGTGGCATATAATATGAATGAATGATTTATTGTGCCAAATAATATGGATGAATGGATGGTATGACATATAACAGTGTGTAGACAAGAGATTCAAAATTTGAATTATAAAACTATTTGAAATGACGTCAACTTGCATAACCACATATTTCATCCATCCATGGATGAAAAGATTGCCCTTACATAACATTGTCATTCACTTTGAGCTTTTTTTGTGCTTTGGTTTGATTTTTTAATTCTTTTTTACAAATTTGTTTGTTTTATCTCTTTTTTTAAGGCCCAACTTGTGTTTAATTTTTTTAATAATGCAATTTAATATCAATTCATGGATTTTCAAGTGAGTGCATCATGTCTTTTGCATGTAAGGAATTTCAAGTTTTTCATTTTGGGGTTATTGTTAAGTTGTTTTTTAAAAATATTATGTTCAAGCTATTTTTTCTTCCTTTCATTGCATTTAAAAATATATATGTTAAGCACATTAAGGTCATATGGTCTCAAGGCAAGTGAGCATGAATAACATGAAGAGACAAGCTTATGGAATTTGGAAGCCATGTTCACACAATATTCTTACAATAGTAGGTGCTTAAAAAATATATATTCTTTTTTGTTTATTTTCCTTTTACCAAGATATTCTTCTTTTATTTCTCTAGGTCATGTTACCTTTAATTAAATTCTTTTTTAGCTAGGTTTATTTTTGAACTCTTGCATGTTTCTCTTTCAACTAAGTTTTTCTTTGAACTTTCATTAAAATAATTATGTTGGTTTTAGTACACTTAAGCGATTAGGGCAGTCTAAATCCAAGGGGAAGGCTCTTTTGTTTATGCTATCTAAGGATATGTAGAACCCCTCTTTTTAGTGCATTTGATGTGTTAAAAATTGTCAAAAACATATTAGAAATTATAAAGTTATGGCCACCCAAAGTAGGGGGGATTAAGAATGCAAAACAATAAACCACAACCAATTTTTGAACACCCAAAAAATCTCTTTTATGTTGCTCTATTGTTATTATAGTTCAATGAATTATTTGTAGAAATTAAGGTAGCGTTCCTATAACACTTTAAATCATTTAAAAATGAAGAAGAAATGAGAAAGTTATGAACTTTGAAAGTAGGAGGGGTCCAAATAGGAAAAACAAAAAAAACAAAACTTGTTTTGTAAGTATGAAAGTTTTTTTCTTCAACTCTCATTGGTTTTTCTTCTTTTCTAGTTCCAAAACAAACACTTGGGCAATGAGAGCTAATGAACCTTTTCAACTATCAATGCAAGTAAGGTTTTGATTATGTTTGTTTTAGATAACTATTTTCAACTAAGTTTCAACTATATAATTTCTCCTATATTTTGATTGGGTTCAACTAGGTTTCAATTAGGTTTCAACTATGTTTATCAACTATGTATAAGGTAAGCCCATGTGTGTCATTTCTATTTGTTATTTAGTTCTAATTTTTTCCAAATTTCAAAATGATTTTTTCTTTGTCAAACTTTTTTATTCTTGAATAATAAATGATGACGTTTTATTGATTTTTAATGTGTGCAACTAATGCACAATCTTTTTCTTGATGCATTATAACTTAAATTCCTATTAAGTTTTCTTATTTTTAATAACTTTCATTTCCTTTAATTCAAAAATGCAAGGTGCAGCTATGAACAAGTCAAAAGATGTGGTCCAAAAAGGGAATAATCCAATTAAACATGCCAACAACAAGTTCACACCATTAGTGCATAAACATAGGACAACCACCTTATAGGAGAATCATTTCATTGTTCCAATAAATGTTTAATTAATAACATTAACATCTTTGAGATGTAGATGGGACCATTTCCTACATGGGAACAATATTTCCTTACATAAATTTCATATTATAATAAGTTTTGCATTCTTAATTGATAATGTATAAGTAAACTATGCTTTTATTATGGTTTGATTTTCTTTAGTTAATTTTAACTAGGTGTATTATCCTTACAATCTAACTTTAATAGTCTTACAATTACAATTGTAATTTGCGTATAGTTGTAATCTTAACTACATTTTAACTAATTTACATAAATTTTGACTTATTTTCAACATATTTTCAACTTGTTTTCAATTACTTTGTAGTTGATATTTTTACTTTGGCTCGATTTCACGTATGTTAGATGACCTACAAACAACAAGATGCCATGTGTCATGCAAGTGTGTAACATAAGTGTCCGCATGGCACAATATCATATGCTAACACTTTCAAAAAATCAATAATTTCAAGATTTTGAAACCATACACATGGCACACGTCAAATAATTTAGTTTGATGGTGGACCATGAATGTCCATGTGACATGTGTCAATGTTCCATTGGTTATAATATAATTGAATAATAATCAAAATATAAAATTCCATGCCTTTCATCAATAACATGACATGTGCCAATGTTACATTGGTTATAATATAGTTGAAATATAATCATAATTGTAATTCCACACCTCCAAATGACATGACATGTAGGTGGATGAAATTCATCCATCGACTTGCTAGCATGGAGTCAATTAAATCTAGTCATCATTTTACAATTGAAATGTTGCATTGACTAAAATGTATGTCATTTTCAATTAAAATGTTGTCACTTCAACATTAACCCACAAATTCACACATGTACGTTGTTTTCAACTATGTTGTAAAGTTGACGCAACATTGTTGACTATTTTGGAAATTACTTGACAATGTCATTTTTGAGTTGTAAAAAAACATTTTCCAATTGAAATTGATGTTTTCAACTATAAATGACAATTGAGAAGTAGTTGAAAACATAGTTGAAAAATGGGGTTTTTCTCCTAGTGACACCAAACTCTAAGATTTGGGCAAAAGTTACAAAACCCTAGAGGAAAATGGTGAAGGTTGTTAAGTTCTACCCCCTAATGTTATCTTTATGGGAGATATGCAAAATGGGCATTTGGTGGGTTTGATGATTTCAAAGGGGGACATTTTAACATGTCTATTATGAGAGTTGCCCAATTGCACAAACAAGGTCTATGTATTATGGGGGACTTATGGAACCCCAAAATTAAAGCTTTCCGCTTTTAAAAATAAATTAAAGGTAATTATGGGTTGGAAAAGGGCATGAAAATATCATTTGGGAAAGGATCATAAATAATTTGTAGAGGAGTGGACCCATAGGTTCATAAAGGAAGTCAAAACACCCAAGGATAAAGAAAGGGTAGGGATTTTCCAAATTTGCACATCAATTACCCCTTTTTGTATGTCAAACTAATATTGAATTTGGACCAACTTGTAAACGTGAAGTGAACCTACCTATTCCCAAAGCTCGCAATTTTTTCATTCATTGCCCAAACCCACCTTTTATTAAAATGTAGCATGAAAAATATTTGAAACAAATTTTGGGGATTTACAAGGAATGTTCCACCAAGTTTGAATGACCTTTGTTAAAAAGAGGCCTCCCAAGCAAGAATTCATGATCTATGGACGTAGGTTAAAATATCTATTATTTGATATTAGTAGATGGAAATGGAACCGTGAAATTAATCTACTAAACTACAGTTCCAAAAATGGTCGCCAATGGTTGAAGCCATATGAATCCTTGGAAAAGTGGGTGCAAGAAAAATGGAGAAATTATTTCACCAACAAAACAAAGTTGGATTGGAAGGAAATATGGCACCAAGAGCAAACAAAAAAATAATATGGATTCATGTGGACAACATGGCATAAAGAAGTGGAAATTAATGATTGGTGAACGTTCCCCAACATGGACATATCCAAAGTGTGTAGGTGGTGTTATATGAGTGTGTTTGAAACAATTCTCCATCACTTCTATGAGTGGCCACAAGGGTAGAGAGCTTGGAAATGGGCCTTTACCATTGTTAAATGCATGCAAGCCTTAGGACCACAATTCAAACCATGGAAGCTCCCTTCATGGTAGCAATGCATTTTTAACACCAAACTCCCCAAAAGGGTTTGCAAGTTCCATGCAATGTGGGCCTAATTAAGAGGTATTACCTTTTGGTTTATTTGGATTGAACACAATGATATTGTCTTCCACATTAAGGAACGTTGGCAACAAAAGAAACTAGAAAGTCTTGTTTTGGAGGCATTGTTGGACTATGTTAAAGCTAGAATGGAATAGGACATTAATTAGAATTCACACATCTCTTTAATTGAAACATGACTATCTTAGTTCTTTTGATAAAACTTGGGGAGGGCACTTCTTTCTATATGGTAGGGATTGCTTCATGTTAAGTGGTCATACCCACTTACCCAAAATGGGTAAGTTTCTTGAATGTCCAATTGGCATGTGATTCCTCTCCCCTTGGCTGTGTGTTTGCTAACCTCTAGGGTGTTTTGTGTTCTTTTTTTCATTGCAATCAAGTTCTTTTCAATTGCGCCCAAAAACAAACCAAAAACAAAACCATTTGTAACATCATCATATGCATGCATTAGTTAGAATGGAAAATCTCAACATGCACAATTTGTAATGTCCCAAATCTGAAAATGTTGCAAAGAACTCCTAAATATTATCAAGTTATAAATTGAACACAAAATGTTCAATTGCCATATATATTGTTAAATAATTCCTACCATGGGTAAGATAAATTGTCATTACCTTCTTTTGACATAAGTAATCGACTTGTTCAACAAACTATAAAATGCCAATAATCCCAAACCTAATTAAAATTGTAACTTCCTATTGTACATGTAGCTTCGAAAAGATCAATTGTCACATGAAATGGTACCCATTGTGAGTTGATAAATTTATTACAAAGGCAAAAAGGTCACATTTCCATATCTAGAAACCCACGAATCAAAAGACAATGTTGATTTATCAAGTGCCCTAAGCAAGGATCACATTTTTTTGGCCACCAATGAAGGAATGTCATGTTGAACCATTTACTTCCAATTTGGAAACACCATTTTGGAATTTTAACATAAGATTAATGCCTTCACCAATGATTTTCTAAGATAAATATTGGCATTCAACCTTTTGTAATAAACAATAAGTCCTACATGAATTTCCTTTGTCTCACACCCTCCATCTTGAAAGGGATAATATTGTTAAAGTGATCTATGATGGTCCTGTAACTAATATTAGAATAATGATGATTCAATTGTTTCTTGTCACCCCAATTTTGTAACAACATTTGAATTGGTTGTTTCCCACCTTGTTTAAGCATTTGCATGTTTAAATGTCACATTTTTTCCATAAAAATAGTCCCATCAATGCCATTGTTATCAATGATCACACCATTCCTCTTATTTGTGGTACTATTAAAATTTAATATGCTTGGAAAATGAAGTGGCATATCTTATAATGCATAGTTCGAACAATTGCAAGTGATATTGTTCTACCATCATTGACCACAAAAAAGAACCCAAGGGAGGAAGGTACTATTGCAAAAGACACTATTTTTTTTTTAATGTTTCAACCTTCAATAAGTTCTATATATTTTTTACTTTTGAATATTCGATGCTTGAAATTACAATGCCATCAAATTAAATTGGTCTGCTAACCATTGAAATTGAAACACACATTGGTCTAGAAACTTTAAGCAATATCATTGTCATATCATCAACTTGACATCATTGTTAGAAACTTGCATGAGTTCTTCAAGGCTCAAAGTGAATTAAAATTTTCTATTTGGATTTTGAAGATTGTAAAAAAAGAGTTTAAGAACTTCAAAAGATATCACATATGAAATCAAACACAAATTTGAATTTAAAAATTAGGGCTTTGGGTCTTTGAATTTTGAGTTGAATATTGCAAACATAATCAAATGGGGGTTGTGGATCTAATTGACACTTTAAACACCTTAAGCATTTTGGGTTTTGAAAAAAACCTTCAAGTACATCAAGCATATAAGCTATGAATGTAGAAAAATTCAAATCATAACAAGCATAATCAAAGCCCAATGAAAAACTTAAACATAGAAAATGAAGGATGAACACAAAGCTTAGATATGAAAAATGAAAAAAAACCCAAGAGAGAAAAATTCACATGCATTTAAACAAATATGAAAATTTTCATTTTCTTATAGAATTTCATTGTTGAAGGTTGAAAATTGATAATGATATGTTGAAGCCAAAATGCATCTACAATCTTCACACAACTCTTCAATTCTTAGTTTTAAATCTATCCTTCCAAGAAATCACGGTAAATTATCTTGGAAAACCCATATACAATCACAATTTGAAATTTGCATTCAAGTTAGATTACAAAAATATTGAGCTTTGAATGACAACCATTAAAAATTTGAATATTTCAAAAAAATTATCCTAACAAAAAAACCACCAATAATAATGAGTCAATATGTGTAGCCTTGAGAAATCAACCTCAAAGGTTTAAAGACTAAAAATGATAACCTAAGTGGATGAAAAGGTTTCAAAATTAAGATAACAACAAATAACCTACATAAATGAGTTGTCTATGTGCACAACATGATTTTAGTAGGGTATGTTTTTCATCCACATAATGCCATCCCATTATGGTATAATTGGGTATCTAAAATTTTAATATCATTGTAATACATTAATGGTTTCAACATAAATTAAATTATTTCTTATTTTGCAAAAAAATTGAGAAAATATTTACTACTTGTGTTGAAATTTTAATAATTTTTATAAAATTAGATTTTGAACTAATGAAATGTTGAGTTGAATTTCAGACTTGCCACTTTTGGAAGTGAGGAATGTGATAGTTTAAACACACGTAGATTGTCTCATAGAGACAACAAAATTATGTTTATTATTTTATGTAAACATTACCTCTCGAAAATTTCAAAATTAAAAAACTAACTGCCAAAGCTAATTCTTGAAATTTAATTAATTATTCAACAATGTGTTGCCAAATCTGTTTGGGTACTATGGTAAGATAGGTTAGGCTTAACTAGGTATTACTCCACTTTGGAATAAACAGGTAGGTTATCTCATGCCCAAACCCAAACTAGGCTCATTTTTCAATAATTGAAATATGAATGTGGGGGCATTCTTGGAATAAGGGGCTTGAGACAAAGTAATAAAAAATATGTAAAAGGTCTTTTATGTAAGGCATCTCCTATTTTTAAAATGCATTATCAAGTGTCAAGAGTTTTATGTTAGTTACATGTTTATATTTTAAGTATTGTAGATAAACTAGGGTAATTGTTGTGGAACTAATTATAGTGTGAACATGGTTACAAATATTTAGTTTATGAAATATAATTTCAAAACGTGTGATCTTAAATCACTTTTGATGATTTGAAATTCCAAAGCACATATTTTATTTTCCTTTGCAAATTTTTAATGTTACATTAAGTTTTTTTATCTTAACACATGGTGTTTTTGGTTTTCCATCTTGTGTTTAGGGGTTGGATTCTTGCATTGTTGTAAATGAGTTATGTTTTGAATCACTAAAAGTCTAATCTAATTTTGTGTGGTGTTGGAACTAAATTTAATTTTGTTTAACATTTGGTTTATTCGTGTTTTGCACAAGAGTTGGGTGTGGCAAATTACTATATTGTTTTTGTAAAATTTGGATTTTATAGTTTATGTGTGTTTCAATTTGGTAGGAAATGTAACTAGGGGCATTCTTGGTCCACTTCACCCAATGATCTTCTAAGTTTTTGGTTTGTTTTTTTTGTTTAAAACTCCATGAGGAGTTGAACCTCAAACAAGGCCTAGTACCTTGGAGTTGTGAAACAAAAGAAAAGGAACCCATGCCACATGGTGCCTTTCTTTCTTAATTATTTCTCCCACCGATTTTTTTCTCGAATGAAAGTCATCCTCATTGAACATCGATAATAGTAGCATCAATAGTAATAGCACAAGGTGGGGAGGCTATTTTTCCCCATCATTGTTGTCATTGGTGGGCATGGAGTTCTTATCCTCATTGTTGTTGTTTTCTAATGGCAAAGTAGGAAACAAGGAATTAGGGGGGGATTAACATTTTGTTGACGTTCTTTTCTTTGTCATCTTGTCATGTTTTCTAAGAATTCAACAAAAATGGGAAAAGGAGGTCAATAGGGTTGGACTTCCACAAGTAGCCCTATTAACCTTGTTGAATTTTGTACACTTTTATGAATTCTAGGATGGAGGCCCATGGATGATTTGAACTCCAATTCATCTAGTATGGAGGAACCCAATGTGAATGAAATGGAGTGGGCCATGGGGTTCCACATTTCCATGACAACAATATTGGGGTTTTCTAAAGGAATTCATAGGTGAATTTTGGGGCAGTGATGGATATTAATTGTTTCATTTGGATTTTCATTTTGACCTTGGTTGAACAAAGATGTTTTTATTAATCCACCCATTCAACTTCTTCACATGTTACACCTCCAATTGGGATAGCCATGTCGATGCAAAAAGGGGGTGATGTTATGCCAATTCAGCTTACACATCCTTGGTAATTGTGGCATCATGGACACCACGGGGGATTTACATAGGTCTTTAGAAAGATGTTGGTGATGTGGGGGTGCTCAGACTCATTAACACCCCTTCACATTCTACATAATAATCATAGTAATGCACTCAACCTCAAGTCATGGAGATATTCCATTGCCCCAACCCAAAATATAGGTGACAATGGAGACATGGGAACTAGATATTGTCCAATGGTTACAAGAAATGAAATGTAAGTAACAATATGGTAGTTATTGTGGAATTATACTCGATGTTTGTTTTCACTTGAAGGAATTAGGCCAATTGAAAGGACATGAAATGAAAATCATATTGGAGGATGATAAATTTATTTTTAGGCGACCTTATAGCCTTAATGAAATGGAACGAGCCTTGGTTTAGGCTCAAATAACAAAATTGTTAGATGTAGGTTTGGTGGAATTTTATAGGGGTGCAAATGCCTTAACAACAATGATGATAACCAAGAAAGACATTTGTAACAATTAAACTAAACGTTACATGTGTGGGGATTATCGTCCAATGGATAAACAAACTCATTTAGACAAGTATGCCCTGCCCTAATAAGAAAAGATCTTTGATGCCCTTGGACAAGCCAAGGTTTTAAAAACCTTGGCCTTATAGTTCGGTTATCATTAGTTGCCATTAAAGGAAGGTGACAAGGTCAATGCAACATTTTGGGGGATTGATCATCATGGGAAATATTATTTGCACTAATGGAGGTTTTTGTCATTTGGTTTGAAAAAATTAATCTTTTAAAATTTTTTAGAAGGTCATGGAACAAGTCTTGGTGAATTTTAGTTATGCTAAATGTTAAATTGATGACATCATTTTAAAAAACTTGACCCTAGGAAATCACATGCAACATTTGCAAGAGGTGTGTGGGAGACTTTAAAAACATATCCTTGAAGTCATCTAGCCAAGTACCAATTTTTTAATACTTGGGTGGAATACTTAAGTCAACATGATTTATTCAGATGGATTAAGGGTGTAGAAGGCCAAGGTTGAAGTGATGTCATGGGTTCTTTAACCAATGGATGTTAATCAATTAAAATATTTATGAAACTTGTGTAATTATTATTAAAGGTTTGTTAAAGGGTTCAATAACATTGTTGCACCTTTGATCCAATTTATGAGGATTGAGAAGGAATACATATGGGGTGAGACATATGAGTAGGTCTTTTGAAAGTTGAACACCATGCTCATTTCAACTCCCATTTTGAGATGACCCATAGGAAGATGACCATTACAATTACACATTGGTTAAAACACATTAGGGTTAGGAACAATATTCACATGGTCGGTTCATGATGGCGTATGCCAGTTGGTCCAAAAATAAAACATAGGCCAATTACAATTCATTTGAAGGGAAATGCCTTGTTATTGCTTGGGTAAATTCATCATTCCAGTGTTATTTTTATGGTAGCCTATTCATTTTGGTTACGAACCACTAACCATTCAAATTTTTGATGGAATTAGATCAACTCATAAAAAGGTTTGTAAGATGGGCCTTTATTTTACAAGAAATGATTTTGATATTCTCCATAAGGTTGGTAGAATCAATTGGGATGCAAATGGCCAGAGTCCAGACCCATGTTTCAATTATAAGGATATTAAAAGGGTTCATTAGTTTGGGGATGCAAATTTGGACACAATACCAAGATGGCATGCATTGACATACTTATTTATTTCAATTTGGGGTGACAATGCACCTTAATTGACATGAATACCATGGGTTGCCATGGTGTGGATATTGAGTCAAAAAATGACGATACCCTGGATATACATGATGATGCGCCTATCATTACATATTTGTAAGCATGTGAAATTTTGATTGGATTAACATTCAAGGAACAATATTATGTTGTGCATAAGTCCAAACAATTCAAATTAAAAGGTAATTCATTTTTATGGTTTGGATAGATGGATGAATGCAATTGGTGTTTCACCCGAAGTAACACGAAGGTTTTGTGTGACATGTTCACAAGGAGTGGGGCCATTTTGAATTTTTTTGGACTTATGGTTTGCTCCAAGCATAATATTAGTGATGAAGGTTGTAATTGCAAGTTCAATAATTTGTGTCTTTGGTGTGCGGTGTGTGACCAAATGTGAACATCATTCATGCATCAACATTTAATTTATAACCAATGTCCATCATAGGATTTGGATCTTAATGGAATTTAGATTTTGTCAACACATGGTAAGTAGACCCATTTACACATGTAAATGAACGTGGGTGGGTGAGTGAGTGACTGTGAACTCACCTTCTCATTTGAGAAAGTGAGTGAGAAATCACCTCCTAATTTGAGTGCGTGAGTGAGTGAGA
>Ga0209208_10006713_pt1 | contig 15829 bp, 10 predicted proteins | sample S1TSphfallax_3_FD_187694 | JGI IMG/M metagenome (GOLD analysis project Ga0209208, IMG submission 187694) | Host-associated microbial communities from peat moss isolated from Minnesota, USA - S1T2_Fd - Sphagnum fallax MG (SPAdes) (version 2) | ecosystem: Host-associated > Plants > Peat moss >...
TTTTATCTTCCTTATCCCCCAAACCCAGAGGAGTGGTCACTTGTTGTCACATATGTGCCACGGTCCCGTTCTATTCTAGGTGAGAAACCAGAGGTTGTGTTTACAACCTTTGAGGTGGATGATGACCACGTATAATGTATTACTCATTAATTTTATGCAAATTGCCATTGAGGATTGTGATTCTATATTACTGCACAATGTTCATTGTGTCATTTTCTGCCTATTCTGCTCCATTGTGTAATTTTATTTTCAAGAATAAGAGCAATGCTATGCGTACTTTATTGATATTTTCACTCAGTCTACCAAGGCAATATAGATTATAATAATGGTTAAGTGGATTTATAGCTTCCATTTGGTCTAAAAGATTTTTTATTTTTTTATGGCGTTTTGAGAATCAGATGACATTGCGAAACCCTTTTGCGAAACTTCCTTCTCCAGTAACCCTTTCACTACTTTGTGAGCTAACTCACATCGCACCTTGCGATACGTCCACCACCGGAAAGTTTTCTAAAAATTTGTGATGAGGTTTGCGGTACATATTGAAACGCAAACTGCGAGGCGCCACATACTGCACGTTGCGATGTGTTGTAGATCTCAAAGTCTGTAGTGATACTATGTGTATTGTAAAGGTTGCGATGTTTTGAGTATGATTAAACGTTGCGAAGGGTGGAATATCGCTACGGTGGACAGAGACTTAGCGAATCACAAAGTTTTGTTTGTTGTGTATCTCGCAAAAGTTCTGCGATGATTAAAGGTTCATTCTAAATTTGCGATGAGTGGTGCGCCACAAGTTGCGATGCGTTCTGCATCGCAAATTTGGCAAATTTTTTTTCCTTCGCAAACCCTTCAGGTTTTTTGTTTTTCTTTCGCAAAACCTTCAGATTTTTTGTTTGGCCCTTCGCAAAAGGGCACAATATGTAGTAGTGATTGTAGCAGCCATTGCTTTAGATCCTACTCTTCTGCAATTCTTGGCACCATATTCAGGTTGTGTTATGGGAGAATATTTTTGAGATAATGGAATGCACACATTAATTATTTATGATGACCTAAATAAGCAATTAGTGGCATATCGTCAAATGTCATTATTGTTACGTCGACCACCATGTCGTGAAGTGTTCCAAGGATATATGTTTTATTTACATTCTCGTTTATTAGAAAGAGCCACTAAGATCTTAGACCAAACTGGTGTAGGTAGCTTGACTGCATTACTCGTAATTGAAACACAAGCTAAAGATGTGTTTGCTTATATTCCTACTAATGTTATTTCCATTATAGATGGACAAATATTTTTGGAAACAAAACTTTTTTATTGTGGAATTTGACCTACTATTAACGTAAGATTATCTGTAAGTCGTGTGAATGGGGTGAGATCTACATGGGATCCCTAGAGTTGGAAAGCTTTGCGAAGAATCCCTCAACGCGTAATCTACCTTATCCGATTAGAATTGAGTTGAACGCAGATGAGTTAGAAACTAACTATCGAAAGTTTAGGAGAACAAACCTTGATGATGGTCGCCCCACTCTTAGAAGGAAGACACCCAGGATTACACCTGCGTGAATTTGGGATATGTGTCATTTACAACACGAGTATTTTTACTACACATGAAGGAAAAGTGGAACCCTGCATTGAAAAAGACATAAACTCCACGGCAATGAACAGGTCAACCAAGGCCTTACAAATCATTAAATACCTAGAGGGAACTTTCAATGGAAATCGCAACATGTCTATGGGGAAAGGCTGAAATTTATATGGTCCTAGTAAAACCACCATAAGAATTTATGAAAGAAACTTCGTTGGTTCAATGATGGATATAATTGAAAATTGGAAAAGTCCTACTTCTATTCGAGTTATAACTACGGCCAATTGGATTCGGAAACTGAAACCTAATGCCAACAAAAAATTTCAAAAGATCACCAATATAATAGCTGACCCACATGTGTTCATAACAACGTACGAACATATCAAATCCAAACTCAGAAACATGACTCCATGAGGAGATGACGAACGAAAGACCTTCTTGGGGGGAGGGGAGGGGAAGGAAAACCTTTTTTTTTGGGCATCAACCAAAGATGGTTTGAACACACTGCAAAACGACTGCGCACGAGACAATATCCATTCAAACTCATAAGACAAGTCAACATCCCAAACCCAAGAAAATCCAAGGAAACAAGATTGTTTATGATGATCGGCCTCAAGGACCACCAAGTAATATAAAAAGCCATCAGAGCAATCCTATAAAAATAATATATAAACCAACATTTTCAAAGGACTCGCATAAGTTTCGATTGAACAAGTCTTGCCATACGGCACTCAAATCCATAAAGTATGGGTAGAAGAAAAAGTCTAGCTTTATTGAGTTCGACATTCAAAAGTGTTACGAAACCTTGAATAAAAAAGGCACAAAGGCACTATTTCAAAAAATATACAAAATTAATGTTTTTTGGATATGTTAACACATATACGTGGGCATAATAAGCATAGGAAGATCTATACATGAAGATAAGATAAGGAAAAAGTGTATTGTCATCTATTTTGTGTGATGTCTACCTCCACCAACGAGACGATGAAGTAGATCAGATTAAGAAAGAATGGAACACGAAATTTGGGCCACATTAACCCTGAATATCAAGAGTTAAATTACCTAGATAGAAAATGATGGTAAGATAAAAAAAAACAATATAGAGCAGCTAAGGTGCGAAAAGCGACATTGAGTGCGCACAGCAAGGGAGCTGCAAATCAGCCAGTAAAAATCCTAATTTCGTCAAGGTAAAGTATATTAGAGATGCAGATAATATTCTAATTGGCGTTTTGAGGAGCAAGGCCACCATGCTCAAAATATTGGAGAGAGTGACATAATTTAGATGGTCGGAGGACCTAAAGCCACAAATAAACGTAAGAGAAAACCAACTTAGTCATGCAATGTCCGACAAAATTTTATTCGTTCCTAGTTTTTTTTTTGGGTGCCTGATTTAAAGTATATGCATGTGGTAAGCTCTACCTACATGAGGGCGGCCTTTAAAGAGAGGGATCACACTATGAGACCTAAGTAAAGGCTAGAAGAGTGCTAAGGAAGTGCCATCGCGTAGTTCCGAAGTGTTGGACCTTAGCATATGAGAAATGATGTCAAGAGTTCGGTAAGGACAAAACCAAAGGACAAACTATCAAAATGGCAACATAACATATTTTGGCTATGTTAAAAGAAGAAAGCTTTCAATGGCAAAAATAGACTCGAAAAACACTTCGAATATTCAAAAGGTCAACCCTAGGACAAAAAATGTTTTCAAAGGAAGAAGTACAAATATTCTTTAAAATACTAGAAGCCTTCTGGACGGTCGTAGACTGAAGGAGAGTAGTAGTCACTAAAACCATTAAAAAAATAGAAGAGCGAGGCCCAAGGTAGCTTTGCTAGACATACGAGTGGTCGGGTGCAAGTAGAAGTCGCCTTAATAACCCTCATATATAATAAACTTCAAAATAAAGCTTTCTTTGATGAAAAGGGGCAACCAACATTAAATCATGACAAGCCAAGAAGATAATTGCGTTGTGGTGTGGCTTGGTATTGCAGTGTGACTATACGAATATTAAATTATTATTTATGTTGTGAAAACCTTAGTAAGGTGGAGTCAATCGTCAACTACCATCTAAAGTACTCAACTATATATATGCTAGTCGATAAGCACAAATCTAGCTCACAACAGATCATCTAAAAGTTCAACAAAAAGTTATGACAAAGAAGGGCGCAAGATTGGTAGTGTTTCTTAGTTTGGTCTAGAGGAAATAAGTCTATTTTCAAAGGATTTATTAAGGATGGACCCCTGATAAGTTAGTCATAAAAAGGCTCTTTATAAGGTTAAACCGAAGTAAGATACTTTTGCAAATTGTCATGTGCGCAGTTAAGGGGTGCAAATAAAATGATATAAAACACCATGTCTAGCAACTAAAAAAGGCTTAAATAGCTAGAAAGCACAAGGTGCAATCTATTAAAAAGGCGAAAATATTACAAAAAATGAAGGCTATCTAATTGGCATTCAATGGAAAGCAAATTCCTTTGTGTGTTCAACATTGTGACGAACTATACGTGGGCAAGGTATTGATGACTGATATTGATTTAAACGTTGTCTAAAAGTGGCAGGTTTTAGGAGAGGGGAGCCATGTGATAGGTGACTATCATGAGCCGTTCTTTAAGAGGGAGTTGGGTTTTTTATCTTGTGCAAACGGTTAGAGATGGGCACGAATCCTACTTTCAAGGTGTTGCGACTCAATTGAAAGCTATGAAATAGGTATGTGGTAGTTTAAAATTAAAATTGGTGCAATATCGTGAAGTAGTCGCTTTTGCTCAATTTGGTTCAAACCTTGATGCTGTTACTCATTATTTATTAAATTGTGGGGCCAGGCTAACAAAGGTTATCAAACAACCACAACATAGCCCAATTCCTATTGAAAAACAAATCGTGGTTATTTATGCAGTTGTCAAAGGTTATTTAGATCAAATTCCTATTTCAAGCATTGATCAATATGAACATGAACTTTTAAAGTCTATGGACCCAAATATATTTTTTGTTATTATATAACAAAAGAACATCACTAAGCATATTAATAATCAACTAGCTACCTTTTGTAAAAAATTTACACAAGGCTTCTTAGCAATTCATTTAATTCAAAGAAATTAAATTAAAAAATCAAATTTTTTTCTAAAATATATTTATTTCTCCAATAATTTTTTTTCTAGGTTGCAAGTTTTCTTTATGTGCTTTCGGGTGGAGGGCCAAAATGGTCAAGGCACAGTCAAATCTTTTTTTTTGGCCCCCTGGCTACGCCCTTAATAAGGCTTTGCCATACTAACAAATCTCTTCTCCCCTCCATCCCCTCCCTTCCACTTTGTTTTTAATCATCATTTTTTACAAAGAAGAAAAACCCTTTTTCTCTTGAATTCTCCCAAAGTTACCAAGGGGCAAGACTAAACTTCAAAAAAATAGAAAACAAGGACGAGTATTTTAATCATCTACTATTAGATATTATCAAGTATCAAGTAACAACATTATAGTGCCGGAATTTTTTTGTATTAGAAAACAATATAATTTATTTATTGGGTGGCCTCTTTAATTTGAAGAAAGAACATATCGTATTGACTATGTATCACCTAATTAATATTTTATTAAAATTATATCACAAAGCGATGCATTAGTCTTTTTTGTAAACTTTCTCGCCATTAAAGGCCACAAATTATGCATGTGCAAGCAAATTAACAGTAAACGTGTTGCCCTTTTGCCAAAGATTTAAGTAGAGTTCCTTAGCAACTCATTTAGTTTTTGAAAGAAAAATATATATATTTGATGGCTCTAGCAAATCAAATGTATCCCTTCGCAACAACTTTTAAAATTAATCAATCACGTTTGATGATTGATCACTATTTCCACCAAAATCCGGTGCAATTAGGAAAAAAAGGATTCAAACCCTTAACTTGTGGTTTTGGAGACCATTGTTTTACCATTAGAACTATTATCCCAAGAAAAAAACGGTTCTTGGTTTATGGAATTTGCACCTATTTATGTCTATTTAGTAATAAGTTTGTTACTTTCCTTGATTTTAATTGGTGTTTCTTTTTTATTTGCTTGGCTTATCCAAAGAAATTGTCAGCTTATGAATGTGGTTTTGATCCCCTTGACGATGCCAAAGGCCATTTTGATATACGATTTTATCTTGTTTCTATTCTATTTATTATATTTGATTTGGAAGTCACCTTTTTATTTCCTTGGACAATTTCTCTTAACAAGATTGGTTTGTTTGGATTTTGGTCTATGATAGTCTTTTTATTGATTTTGACAATTGGATTTATATATGAATGGAAAAAGGGCACTTTAGATTGCGAGTAATTCAAAGAACTATGAGCCAAAAGATGTAAAGCAAGAAAAAATCTTTTTTTTGCTTTTATCGCATTGCAAGCTTGTAGCATTCCTTCCATTGTTGTGTAAACAAAATAAGATAAACCTCGATAAGTAGGCATGATCAGTCATTCATCGACTTGATTGAACTTTGCATTTATTGGTTATGTTAACAAAATGCAACTTGTAGTTAGAGAGCCTGGGGGGCAGGAATCATAGAAAGGCTTTCTAATAACTTTAATTGAAAGCATGTTGGGACGTGAGGTCTTATTAAGCAAATTGAACAGGGCGCTGCCAATTTTTTTTATTTTCATGCATTTGATTTCCTTTGCCTTGCTTGGTAGTTTCATCTTGTCTAAGGGTGGAAGAGATGAAAGCGTTTTGCAAAACAAATACTCTTCGTCGCCACACAATAAATGTTAAAAAATAATAGATCTTTTTGCAGTGGGGGAAGCTTTCTTGGAGAAAAAAATGGCTGGGACTTGTTCACACAATGAATGAAAGGTAAAAGTGACTTTCTAGGGCTACTTTATCCTCCCACCAAAAAGATTCTAAATAATATGCTTTGCTTCCCCCATGCTCTTTTTTTAAAGAAAAAAGGCATTATATATCAATTACATAATATACCCAATTATATATGATCAATAAAAAGATTAGTAGACAAACACAATATACCTTCCGTCGACGCTTCATGCTAGATAGCAAAAGAAAAGTGGTAATAGATTTTTTAAAATATTTTTTTAATCATTTAAAAAAATCAATATTTTTTTTTGCCATGGTTTTTATCTTCAAGCTTTCTACTTTTATTTTTGGGTTCAGCCCCCTTTATTTACTTTGCTTTAAGTAAGAGGCCAAAGGAAGCACTTTGGTAGCATAGCAACTCAAAGATGAAAAATGAATCTAAGTAATGCATAATAAAATGAAGCGTTAGGCAATTTTTTTTAAAAAAACAACTTCAAACCAGTCATGATGTGCTCTTTGGTAGTTGATGATTTAGCACATTAGGGTAATTAGCTCAGTTGGTAGAGTGCTTCATTTACACCAAGAGAGTTAGTGGTTCAAGTCCATTATTACCCAAAGGTTTCCACTATCTGCAATTATAAATTAAATTTAGCATATGAATAAATTTATTAATTTGATTAATAGTGGTAAAACTATGATGATATTGAGAAAGAGGGGGCCTTAGAAAAAAAAAACAAACCCGCTCAATTCACATGGCAAATAAATGAGAGCTAAATATTCTCAAAGAAAAAGAACAATTGGAGAAGGCATAAAAAAGTGGCAAATGCAAAGCAGAAAAAGCGGTAATATATATTATCATTTTTTTTGCTTTGCATTTTCTTAGGCAAAATAAAGCAAAAAATGCATGGCATTTTCTTAGTTTATGGTACAAAACCTTAAAATGCTCGTGAGGGCATAACATATATAATGAACTAAGCCATGTTAGAACATTCATTGCAACAACATCTTGAAGAAACTAATCCAACGATGGAATATTGTGCCATGGTGGAATTTCCTTTCCTTTACAACAACTTGTTGGAACCACCATTAACGTAACAGGACCCAACACGTTTTGACTTCATTATGCCTCATGCCAATAATTTAGTTTTTTTTTAAATTATTTTTGGTAATGAAGAATTAAGAAAATCCAAACACAAAATTTTTAATCACGATCACAACAATAGTAAGCAAAAATCTTTGGTTAGTATCATGACTAAGAAATGGGAATTTTAAAAAAATGTAACAAAATATATTGTTTCAAAATATGAAAATCATCAAAATCCACCTCTAAAACTTATGCACATCTTTTGTCTTGAAATATAAACCACCTGAAAAATCATCCATTAGCACATTCAAAGCATTTAGATTCAAGCTCATTCAACCCTTTTCAAGATCCCATCTTGAACCACATGTGAAAATCAGCATATGGAAGATATGGTCACTATGTTGATTATGGTTTAATGGGTCCCTTAGGATGTTACATCAAGCAGAATGTCCAAGAAGTTGGTAGGTTCACCCAATGAAGGCTTACATGCCAAAATCAACCATAGAAGGTTTATCCTTTAATTATAGTAGAAAATCATTTGCTAGATGTGTTAGTCCTTATAGATGTAACTTAATTAATGATAGTGGATGTTGAATAAATAATTCATAATCTCCATGATATTAAGATTTTTTTTTCAAAAAATTAATATCTTGGCTTATTGTTGCATTTCTAAAAGTAAGGGGAGGACTCAACAATGAAACATAATGTTGAAATATCATACAACCCAATGTAGCTCAAAGTTTAAATTGTGTGATAGGTTGACTATACCTCATATATTAGGTGTGGAACATCCTCGCATTTCACAAATTGTAAAATGCACACTTGCATTGTCTTAAAAGAATATATAACTTATACAAAGAGTAATCAAAACCTTCCTTTAAGTTGATCAACTTCCATAGGGTTGTGGGTTTAAAAGATTGTTGGAAAGGTCACAAATATTAGAAACATAGACCATGGGACAATTTCCTATAAAACATATTACAATATGGCAACAATGTGGAGTTAAAATCCACAATATTCACAAAAAATTGATTATTCTAAACAACAAACATATACATTACAATTAAACATGTACACACCTTGCATATGTTGCACTTAAATTCACATTCCTCCCAAAAATGAACAAACCATCACATCTAGTGAAGAATAATGACTTATTTTCAGCTTTTGAACTACCACCTCAAATAGTCACTCCTATATTCACATTGCCTATTCTCTCCTCCAAAGTAAGTAGTTCATGTACGTAGACAATCTAAAAACTTCAACCATGCATCAACAAGTTGTGGGAATTAAGATAGATTCCTCCTTTCTTATAGTTATCAACTTAACTTACTCCTCCCCTTCACATTGTACGATGCTAGCACGGGAGAATTTGATGTGTAAAACGTCGTCAAGATGTTTTTTTCCTCCTATCCATGGTTGAACATTTTTTGCATCATCTTGAATGTGTGCACCAATCTCTCATCAATGTACCACATTTCTTTACACATCACAAAATTTAACATATCACCCATATGCTCTATGTGATCTTGCCTTCTCACATAAATTGTGTGAGTAGTCTGTCACACATGTAGGGTGCGCCCATATTGGTGCCGATGATTTTGGATGGCTGTTGTGTAATGGTTCAACCACAAAGACTTCAAAAGAAACACACTCCTTGATCAAGGTTGGAAAAATAGGCTAAAACCTGGATAGACAAATTGCCCTCTATGTGTTATGTCCCCTATAAAAATTCACACAAACATAATTTAAACCTAAAACAAAACTTGGAAATGGTAAAACAATGAAAATAGATTTGAAATTTAAAATACCTTTGATAAACCAACAAATCATAAAATGTAACACATTTCGATCCGTATGTGTTGTGGACAGATAATTTTTCATGACTCTCATAATAGTGAACGATGTTTTTCCGAAATGCACCTTGAGTAATGGTAGCTCTTTTGGATATGCATCCTCTAACTCTTTAAGCCAAGATGCCAATTGAGGGTGTAAGTTTGTGTTGACAAACTTATTGGTCCAAATGCTAGCATATGCCTCCAAGTTTTTTGTTGTGTATCTATGAAGAGATTCCTTACTTTGCTCCTTGTGTAAGAACCTAAAAAAATAAAAATAAATAAAAGACTTGCATAATGAGAAAAATCCATGAAAATTAAAATTAAACCTATGTAGTTGACATTTTCACCTCATTAGGATAGAATCCTTGTTGTAGAATATATGTCCAAACATTACCATCTTCGTCTTTAGAAAACAGGTCCTTTTCACACATTCATCGAACTCCCACATGTGGGCCATCATGGTGAAAGATTTTGATGCTTGATTTGAGAAAACAAAGTTATGCGACAAGATAATAACTATGGCCCCTTCAAAAATCAAGATATAATCCATTACCAACTTTTGGAAATTGTTGAATGTTACATTTCATTCTTTCATCCTCAACTCCTGCAACATTTCATAACCAAGCCCAATTACATCTTTCACCCCACTGGGGATATCGATTATTTTTTCTCGAAAATGTTGTAGAATCCAAACGCTTTGTAGAGGCCCCAAATGTATTGTTTATTTCAAGCTTGTGTTCCTACACAAAAAAAAGTTCAATGCAATTTTAATCATTGACCTAATCATTTATAAATATAAAAGAAAAAAAAACCAATAATTTTTTTTAGAAAAAGTAACACACCAATTATCTGGTTCCATTAGCTCTTGAAGAGCTTCTAAAATTGTTTGTTTAGATGGTAACTTTTGTTTACAATGACCTATTTTTAATTTTTCTCGAAATACTTGAAGTTGGTTTTCGATCATCTTTATCAATGCTTCTAACAACCCTTGAAAGATGGCTTTTGGCATGTGCTCCTCAAGATTTGCACACGGGACAAGAGTTGGTTTATTTTGGAAATGAAAAAAAGGTGAAGATGAACAAGAGAGCCTCCTTGTGTGAAGATGCATTGGAAGAATTTAACACAAAAAAAATGATAAGACAACAAGAAGATGGCAATGAAGTTGGAACACTTTGTTGGGTGGAAGAATGTCATGTGTGGTCATAGTTGTTCCGCTTTGCATCATAAACCCCATTAAGAATCGTGATTGAGTGTAACCTAGAAGCTTGGAGGACTATGGTTTAGGGTGTTTGGATTTTCTTCAAGGGCCTTGCTTTGCTACATTGAGCACAATGTGCACACAACGAGGCGAGTTGGAGCTTGGTCAAAAGCAAGTGAAAATCTTCACCAAAAAAATTGCATGATGGGCACCGACCGGAGCCTAATTGAGGGTGGGTGAAAATCTTCACATGAAAAATCATGCAATGAAATCCTAACACTTTGGGAAGAATTGAGTGATGAAGTTGGAACATTTTGTTTTGTTATGTAAAAAATTGATGCGCATGGTCAGTTTTTAATCATTTCATAGTGCATAAAAAATCCTATTAGGACTAGTGAATGAGTGTAACCTAAAAGCTTGTAGGACTGTCACAATAGTTATATGGCTTTTCTTTTAGGGCATTTTTTTGTTACACTGGGCATAACATAGATGGCTAAAGCTTGGTTGAAGATGGGTGCAAATCTTCATAGGAAGAATCACACGATGGGCGTTGGTTAGAGCTTAATCAAGGGTGGGCAAAAATCTTCACATGAATAATCGAACGATGAAATTAAAACACTTTGGGAAGAATCAAGCAATGAAGTCGAAACATTTTGTTGAGCAGAAGACGAATGCATGTGGTAGTCTATAGTCATTCTGTAATGCATTAAATTTTTTATTAAGACTAGGATGGGTAGTCATCCCGTAGTGCATTAGAAACCCTATTAAGACTGATGAATGAGTGCAATTTAAAAGCTTAGAGGATTGTTGCAATAATTATTTGGATTTTCTTTAAATGCACTACTTTGTTACACCAAGCACAATGCACACATAATGGGGGTCAACCAGAACCTAGTTGGGGGTGGGTGGGAAGGAGGAGATTTAGATGTTGTCAATGGTTGTGCATGGATATTTCTTTCTCTTGTTGGTGCATCGATACTACACTTTATTTTTTTCCTAGCTGCCTTTCTTTTAAATTTTTTTTAGTGAGTTTACAAAATTGATTATCCAATCTTTGATTTTGTTTTATGCATGTGTTTTTATGTTGAAGATATAATACTCTCCTATATATGGGTTCCTTTTTGTGAATTCATATACATTTATATTTTGTTCATATACATTCTATAAGTGGGGGTATGCCTTTTTGGAATCATTGATGAAATTTCAATAGACCAACATACTGTTAGATCAATTCTTCCATTTTTTTAGGGTTTAGGGTAGAGGTCCAACAAAGGGTTTTGGAACCTAAATCTCCTACAAGAGATGTTTCTTTAGTTTTGATCATAGTTCATTATATATATGTTGGGAAAAATATTTTTTTGACGAAAGGGACAAGACTTTAATTGCATCCAAATGTAAGTGTTTCCACCTTATGCCCTTACACTAATGTTTTTGCATGCAATTCATCATGGGGATAGTGCACTAGTTGAAAGAGGGGTTGGATCAACTTGGGGCTGTGGACAATGTCTCTAAATGATATATTTAAAAATAGGTTACAAATTTTGGACTTGCAAAATTGGCTTTAGATACAAATACACATGTGACCACATGTGTGATGGGAACATTTGGGTATTTGGCTCTAGAATATGCAACAAGCAAAAGCAACATACAATTTGGATGTGTTTACATTTAGAATTGTGTTGTTGGAATTCATAATAGGGTGAAAATTTGTTGACCTAAAATAACCAATTGGGAATGAAAGTTTGGTTAAATGGGCCCATCCACTAATGACAGTCTTATTGGAATACGGAAATGTTGAACAACTTGTGGACCCAAAACTTGGAAACAATTATGATGTAAGGGAGGTGAATTGTATGATTAAAGTGGCTAATGCTTATGTTCGCCATTCTGCATCCAAGTGTCCAAAAATGGTTCAGGTTAGTCTAGTTTTCCAACTCTAAACCACATTCATGCATTGTCCTCTTTGGAACATGTTACATGCTATTGTAAGTTAAAAGTTTATAAGAAAATAGTTTTCTAATTTTGACTTATCATTTGATCTTTGAACATGTTATTCAAGAATTGGAAAGTGATACAAATATTGGTGCTTTATACTAGGGCTCAAAGCCATGTCATAATGTTGAACATAATTTTGTCTTTGGTGGTAGTCGTTTTGGTGGAGGGAGTTCATATTATGACACCCAACAATATAATGTTAATATGCAGAAGTTGCAAAAAATTGCACTTAACAACCAGAAGCTAGGCAGTGAGTATACAATAAGCATTTTAAGTGAATATAATGCCAATCTATCTAGCACATAGATGAAATTTGAATTGAATTTTAGAGAGGGTTTCATTGGTGTTAGAAAAGAGGGATATGTGATTATATGGCTAGCCATCAGGCAATCATTATCATATATTATTGTTGGTGTTATCATGACATTTTAAATGCTCAACAAACAAGGATTTTGCATGATTGTGCATTTGCATAGTGTTGTTTCTAAGATCATCAAGTAACCTCTATTCAAAAGTCTTGGAAAATGCAATTGTTGCACTTGAGCCTCTTACATTAATATGGTGTAATTCCCAATTTGTCAGTGATTGAGCACGTAGGTTACTTCACATGTAAATGTGTTAGAAAGTCGATCCTTTGAACAATGAAATGCATGTTCCAAAACCAAGAAGTCGCTAACATCATTTTGTAAAGTTGTAAACATCAGAATAAGTATGCATTTTTTGTGGTAGAAGAAATATTCTAAAGTGGTTGATGAAAATGTGGTTTTGTGGGCTAGGCACTATTGGCTATTCACAAATCAAACCTAGTTGTGTTCATTGGAACTTTTGGAGCATTTGTGTATGTTTCATCCACCCATGCTTCTTGACCTTGTTACTACTTGATAGAAAATTCCTATTTTTCACTCGAACATTTGCTTGATTAAGTGTATAGCTCTATTATTACATGTTTTCCCTTGTGGTTTCCAATCATAATGGCTAGTCTTTTTTTTTTCAGAAGATTATGACTTGTTCATGATTATTTTGTATTTTTCTTCTATCAAGTCCATGTATTCAAAACTCTACATTGGGTTATTTGATCCTTTAATGACTTTAGTTCATTAGTGCTTGCTTCAAATGTGTTTTGTAAGCCCAAGGTTAGGTGTATGAAATTTTTATAATCTTGTTGAGTTTTTTTGTGGGAAGCTAATGAATCAACAAGTATTTTATAGTAGTAGGTCACTACCATACATATTCATGTTTTTTGAAGGGCTCCAAAAATGTAGTTGATTGTCATTGCTATTCAAATAGTTCCTTAGCTTTTTTGTTGGTTATTGGTTCAATTGCATTATTCTTTTGTAGAATTTTATTGTTAGGTCGCCTTTAAGTTATATTCAGGTTGACTTAAACTATAAATATGGATAAATTTTCAATTTATATGAAGATATTCATTATCCTTAGTAGGAAGGTTTGTAGACAATCTATTAGTTTTCATTATTGCCAATCTTTTAATTGAACTATTTGTTTAATAATAGGAGAAATGTTGTTTGGTATTCCTGGTTTTTGAATTATTCAAAATGCTTATTTCAAGGGCTTCAAAATCCTGAATAGATAGTTTTTTAAAGCCTAGTTTTTTCTTTAAAGGATCATGCTCTTGAAGTTTTATTGTGTCATGCTTCACTTCCTCCTTCCTTTTTTATTTATTTTTTGTTCTTTTCCTATTTGTGGTTCTCTTTTGCATTTGGGTGGATACAATTCTCCTCTTAGACCTTGCAGATTTTTTGGGAATAATGACAATTTTTTTGCAGTATATATCTTTTGTGGACCACTCGATGATGTAGACTCTCCATCAATTGCAACAATAAATAAAATTATAGGGTTGAACAATTGTTTTGCAACATTTTAAGATGTGTGAATTGTGCAAAATCTAACACAAATATGGTCATGTTTATATATCATGTTTATCAAACAAGATTTTTGTAAACTTTGTTGTTTGACTGAAGGTGGTAGTGTCCAAGGATTGGCCAAGCAATGTTTCAAGATTGTATTATGCAAGGGTGCAAATTCAACCATATGAAATGAAGATGATCGGGGATCTTTATGAAGAAGTGGATTGGCGGCACGGTGGAATGGTCAAGTGAGTCTTTTTATTTCTTCAACATTCCTTTGGCTTTACCCAAATTAGGCATTTATGAATTGTCCTTTTCATCCTTGTTGAATTACAATTGGGATTGCAAGGAGCTTATAATTGAATTATATAGAATCAATGTTTAGGACTAGAACATCTGCAAAAGCCCTAGCAAATCATTATCTACATGTCAATCAATATTTTTCTTCATATGATTTTTTTTTTCATATTATAAATGGAAAGAATTCTGAATCTTGCACACCTATGCTATTCAAGATGGTTTCATATTTCTTCTTCATTTGTTGTTGCTTTAATTGATGGATGGAAACGGGAATGTATACCATCAACATTTTGTAGGAACTTCTAAACAAGGATTTAGAACCTCGTGACCTTTGCTAGGAGCTTTGAATGGATGTTTACTAACTTTTTCAACTACATGCTCGGGTAGAGGTTGTGTTAGTGAATCATAGTTTCATCAGTGTTTGGACTTGGAGGTGACAATCTTCATCAAGGTAAGTAAAAGATGAGATTATGTTTTTATCTCCAAATTAAATCCCTAATTTTCTTTTTTTCCCAGTGTTAAGAGCAAGGCAACTCATGAAATGTTTTGATTTAGCTTTTGTTGAGTTTTTCCTTATTACTTTTGGGTTTTTAAGCAACTTTTTTGAGTTGTGAACTGGGTTCATCCAATAGGCATTAGAGGCATTGGAGAGAGGGTACCACCCAAAAATCACTTTCATAACTACCCAAAAGTGACACAACACCTACTTATTTCTTGTCACACAACACCCACTTCTTTCCTTACAACTACAACTTCTTCCTATGCAGCCATGTTGCCTCACTATACATCTCTTAATTGTCTAGCACTTCAATGGTTTAGAAGATTGTGCAACACCCTTCTTATATCATGATTTTCTAACTATCCAACATTTTGGTAGCTAAGAAGATTATGTGAAATTCTTATTTCTTAGATTTTTGCTCAACTTACTAGAAGTAATGTTATGCAAGGAACAACTCACCCAACTCACTATCATATTTTGTACAAGAAGAATGATAAATTCATTCTTGATGATCTGCAATAGCTAACAAACCATTTGTGTTATGTGTAAGTGTAGTTTTATTACTGCATGTTTTGTGATGCACTCCCAACTCCTTGAAGGACTCAAATGTGAGTCCAAGTGAAAGACAGCGGAAGAAGGAGGAGTCGGGATGCGCTCCCTAGCTCACAACACTTGGAGGGGTAGAGGGGCGTGTTGGAGCTCCGG
>Ga0209208_10006716_pt1 | contig 15827 bp, 14 predicted proteins | sample S1TSphfallax_3_FD_187694 | JGI IMG/M metagenome (GOLD analysis project Ga0209208, IMG submission 187694) | Host-associated microbial communities from peat moss isolated from Minnesota, USA - S1T2_Fd - Sphagnum fallax MG (SPAdes) (version 2) | ecosystem: Host-associated > Plants > Peat moss >...
AAATAAATAAATAAAAAAAGGAAAAAACACCGGGCAAGGGAACAAGGGAAGAAAAAAAGAAACTACAGAGAGTACAAGGGCATGTATGAGTTGGGAATAATGTGAAATAAATAAATAAATAAAGGAAAAAGATCGGGCAATGGAACAAGGGAAGCGAAAAAAAAGAAAGGACCCAAGTCCAAACAAAAGACAACACCCCAAAGCACCAAAAGTTAAAATCAGCCAACGGTCCCAAATGCGGGCAGTACACATACAAAAGTACTGCTGCATTATTTTTTTCAATATCTGCCCTACACCTCAATCGGGCTTAGGGCGGTCAGTGAAGAAAAGAAAAATAGGTGTTGCATTTTTTTTCACTGTCTGCCCTCCGCTTGATCTAGAACCATATGAATTTGGCGTAGGGCAGATAGTGAAAAAAAAGAAAAAGGTACTGCTGTATTTTTCTCATTGTCTGCCCTACGCTTGATCTAGAACGATATGAATCGGACTTAGGGCAGTCAGTGAAGAAAGAGAAAATGACTGTTGCATATTATTTTCACTGTCTGCCCTATGCTTGATCTAGAACAATATGAATCGTGCTCAGGGCAGACGGTGAAAAAAGCAATGCAGAAGTATCTTTGTACTGCCCGCATTTAGGACACTTGGCTGATTTTAAGGTCTTCCTTGCTGGTGTGTTGTTGAGTGCGACACCCTCCAATAACTAATTCATTTGCCTCCTGTCCTACATATTCTAGTGTAAGAAAAGGAGATTTTGATGGTGAAGGACAAGAGAAAATGCCTTCTTGTCCCTTCCAAGTTCTTGTCCTTTTAAGTTCTTGTCCTTTTATGCATTAAAAATAATTATTTTTAAAAATAAAAAATAAAAATCCAACTTTTCACAAAATAAGTGTCCTTGCAAAATCCTTTTGTAGAATGGATGGATGTGGGAAAAGGGTATGTACGAGGCAATGGTCACAAAATGATTCCCATATCTAATCAACCTAGTTGTGTTCAACTACTTCCCAATGCTTGTGGATGAATAAGATGTATATAGGGTTTCAAGACACAAGGACTAAGGTGGCCTTCTATTTGAGTGTATAGACAAGATCTATTGTCAAGAGACACTCAAATACAATTTTATCTATGGTAGTTCTCTCCTCTTCTTTGAGAAAGGAAAAGTTTGCAAGTCTCACACCAACCCATAATTCCCACTACAACTTCATATTGTAACTATTATACAACATGAAATATATTTATTATGTCATCTAAAAATAACTTTGACAACATTTTATTTATCCATCTAGCCAAATCCAAGGTTAGTGAACTTACCCATGTTGTGGCTTAAAGTTTGTTGACAATAATATCTAAACATTGGCACCTCTTACACCAACCTTACCTGAGTGATTGGGTCACTACTCCACCAAACCATTTGTCTTCATGCAAACTAGTGAGTCATGTGCTCTTGGCCCAAGTACACGAAATGACTTGTAAGGTCATGCATCCAATACTATTACGGCTTAATTTTTTTAAGTTATTTATTTGTTGAAATTTCACTTTCTAAAAAAAATCAATACTTTTTCTTCAATAGGTTTGAGAAGGTTACAATGTAATCACATCTAAACAAAGAAACAAAACATATGAAAACACACACACGTATATAAAGCAAATTAAAATATGAGAATAAAATCTTAGAGAACCATTGATATGCTAGCATATATGATATGTTCAATTTATATTTTTTATCTTATATGATTATTAGGCATTCTTTGTGTCAATAAACACAAAAAAAAGGAAAGGTTTATTTTTAAACAAAACAAAGTAGGTGGAGTCATGTGATTCATGTTGATGTTTGCATGAAGATTTTTAATTTAATTGTATAGAACATTAACTATCATACATTGCTACAAACTTGGTGGGTGGAACAAATAAGAAAGATTGTGCACAAACGTGATGGTATAAGAATATATGAACGTGTCCATGTTGACATTTTCCCCAAGTTTTATTGCACAAAATGGGAACATATAAGCATTTTGGAAAATTGTCAAATTTAAAGCCATAATGCATCAAGTGGGAAATCACTGCCATAATTTTTGTTAGTCACAATTACATCTAGTATTATGTGGATTTTCAAATTCCAAATTTAGAAACTTTCATTATAATAAATATTGTAAATTCAAGATTTTTTGCACTTCATTTGTAAATTTGAAACACAACAATTGAAAAGAAATGTTTGCAACACATTTTTCATGCCTCCAACATCTTAGTTTTCACTTCATCAAGCATTTGTCACCATGGGCTTGCACCACTGTAACCTAGGGTCAGTTTCCACATTGAGAAAATGAATAATTATTTATTTTCAAAAAATGAATTCGTTTTTTAATTTTGAAATTATTATTATTTTCATCATCTACTATAATATTGTGATACGAATAGTGAAATTATTCATAGTGTAGTCTATGATAATTATGATGATTTTCAACATGTCAACTTCATATTTTCACAAATTTTCATTTTGTTACTTTGAGGATTATTTAATGATGAAACTAACCATAAGGTAGGTAGTAACGTTGTGTGCATAAAATATTTTACCATTCCTTTGTTTACAAGTGTTTCAATTTGTTTCTCTGGCATTTAGTGGATTGCTAATGTTCCCATTTACTTGACTAGTCTTTTTAGCTCGGTGATTTTCATGTCTTGAGATTTTTCATTAATGAACACCTTCAATATGGAAGTAATGAATTGTGTCAATACTTACCTAATGGTTGCATTGTGTGACAAAACAATCAAGGTTAATATTGCATTGAAATTAATGGTTTTATTAGCAACATGTAGTTACGTAAAGATTATATGATCATTGCATGATAGGGATTGTTTTGACCAATTCTATTATGTTGATCAAGACTACTAATGATTTATGGGGGCTATCATTTGTTAAATGGTCACAATCCTTTTTTAGGCGAAGGTTGGATTGGATGCCATATTTGTTGTGGGGGCTTTTGTTCTATTTCACACTTTTGAACAATGAACTTGTTTTTTTTGGGATGGTTCATTTCAAGGTTTCATCTTTCAAGGTTCACAATGTTGATCCACTCTAGTCATTTTCTTTTTTAAGATTGCACTTGGGAAGGCTTTTACCATTATTTCATGTTTCGAAACAAAAAAATTCCTTCTTATGGCATGATGAGTAAAAGGATACATAACATTGGGTTTTGTGATTATTTTCAACATGTAGTGCAACATCTTCAAATTCAAGGTCCCTTTTAATATAAGGTGCCATCTTTACCCATCATTTTAATAACTTGTGTGATGATTAATGTGGCATATGACAATATGGGCCAGTTTATTTGGGGATTCTTTAGTGACATGAAATGGTTTCCCTATAACAAACAAACAAGTTCATCCTATAATGACTATGTCCTTTATGGTAGGTTCAAACAAAAAACAAAAAACTTCCCTTATTAGATCTATAGTTTTTATCTAGATGCATGCAATTTTATGGAACATGCCCATTTGTCACATGGACACATAATATTCAAGGTGTTAGTCACACATTGAGTCAAGTTTGAACCAAAATTGTAGGCCCAACAATGCCAATGCATAGTCCTTCCTTATATATGGGTAGAACCAATAAAGTTTATTTCATATTTTAAACTTCAATGTTTTCCATGTTTCAGTAAGACTTTGAATCATGTTTAATCAATTTGCATGGAATCACAATTTGGTGCAATGTTTAAAATATGGGATTGTGTTTAAAATTTTGTTGCACTAGAATGTTCGTTGAAAATTTTTATTGTTTTTTTTACATCATTTGCAACACTTGTTGTCATAATCAATATATGCAAGGATTGTTTGATGCAATGATGTTTAGGTTCACATTTACATTACTACATAACCTACATGTAACTACCAACTTACTCTTGACTACGGTAGCATGTAAGATATATATCATGATATCATGTTAAAGCCACCCAATGAACTACTAGGTCTTCGAAGAAATAAAATAAAGGAGTAAAAGAAAAAAATCTTTTTACTTTCCTTAAGTAAGCAAAAAGCTTTAACACAAAAAAATGGATTGTCAAATCTTAGTAGGACTTCATAAACGTTCTATAGAAACAAACTTGAAGCAAATACAAAGAAGAAGACCTTGCATACAAAACAACAAAATACTCACAACACACAAAGAGAAAAAAACACATAAAATTCTACATACAAAAGTATGACAAGAAAAAGTCAATTTACTCTAGAAAATATTCCCATGTATAGTCCACAAAGGTATAGAATTTTAAGTAACTTTAAGAAAGGCAATAAAAAAATGGTGGAATAGGTAGTTACCCCTATTCAAAAAAGTTGCTCCTAAATATAACTCAATCTAAATTGGTAGTAAATTTGGTTTCAATAGAAAGGCTTTTGGTAAAAAAAAGGGTTGGTAAATGCATTTCAGTAAGGAAAATCTGATTTTGGTAAAAATTTGATAAAATTTTGATTTCAATAAAATCTACCTTCAATGTCATCCCCCTTTCTAATTGGGATTACATCTTCATAATTATAGTCTATAACTATTTACAATATTCTTCCATAACCATAACCTTTATCACATCTACAACTTCTACCTTACCATTTAATCCTACATCTTTTGGTGTGGTGGAAACACTTGGTACAATATAAGTAAGGGAAACAATTGTTTCCAATTGTATCAAAGTTGAATCCCCTACATCTATATTAGTTCCAACCACAAGGACTTTACTATCATCCGTGACTATTGTACCGAAAAGTGGTGGAATAGTCATATCACCATAAGGCACATTAAAACGTACAAGGGCAAGGTCTTGAATAGGTCCAAGTCCTTATGCAATGTTGGAAATGAATGTAGTATTGGAAGTCATTTCCAATTCGGTAGGGGGCAATTTTGGTGTGACAATTGAATCAACCTCCATATGATTGCCCTTGCTCTACTCTTCACTTTTATGGTGCCAAATTTGGATGCAAATCCAGTTTGTGTTTGCGTCTTGTCGAAATTGAAAGGAAGCATGATAAAAGTCTCCAAATGTAGTTAGTACAATTCTTCATCCTTTTGGTAGGACTCAAACGCCTCCTAAATGAGCTCGCCAACATGTTCCTTGAGTAATTCCCATTGTTGTGCTTGAACTCCTCCATATAGTTGTGGTAGAGATTGACAAGTTTGGCCCTTTGTTGCAATGTTTTCATCTCCTTCTCTAAAGCTTCAAGTTCCTCTAGAACCATGCCTAGATTTTGCCTCAGATCTCCTCCAAGCGCTCTTGTAACAACCATATTTTTTTAGTTGCCTGCTACATTCAACCTAATGTTTTTTTCCTTTTTTTGTAAGTAGTTCATTTGGGCTTTCCAACATTTCCATTATCACTTTAATGGTTATAAGCTACTTTTTGGTCAAACTAAGGGATAGTTCCATAGTTTTTTGGTTTGCTTGATCTTTTTATAAGGTCTTCTATAAAATAAAATGCTCTAAGTTGATCGAACCCAAAGTCTTATCGATTTCAATAAGATGCTTATGCAATTTTGGTACTTCATTTCGAAAATTGGAATTTTCAATTTCTAATTCATGCACCCTCTTCTATGCACCTTCCAAGATCTCCAACTCAAATTGTAAATGTTGTATGGTTAAGGTATCCTGCTAGTTGGTCATTTGCAACTGCTACAACTACCCTTTAAAGGTAGTTACATCTTGTAAGCTCTCATGTGGTACTTTTTTTGTTGCTTCTTCTTTGGTTGTGGCTAACTGAAAAGCCTTTGAAATGTTGCCCATAATTTGACCAAAATCCCTAAAACGAAACAAATGTTCCTCCAAAGATTTCATTGATGATGTTACCAAAGGGGCCATTGTTGTTTCAATCTAGTAGGAGGAAAAAGTTCACCATGTATTGAAAAGGAAGTGTTAAGAGGGTGGCAATTTTTGGCTACCTTTCTTGAGCTATGTTATAGAATTCCACCAAAAAAAAATACAATGGAATATATAATTCTAGTATCTCTCTTATCGGAATGTCTTTTCCCTTTCATCGATGATGTAATTGACTAAAGAGAATGGTAGGGGTTTCAATACCTTTTGGCATGGGATTCAATTTCGATGGAATCCTTGCACCAAAAAATTGCACAAGCTAAATTGAATTTGGATCCACGTCTTGAACATTTTTCTTCATTGGACTAAACACTTTTGATGATCAATATGCAAGTGTGCGTTTTTTCGACGACGATATGTGATTCCTAGGATGAAACCACCCAAGTTCTAGGATCGTAAAGCCGATAGGAAAGTTGTTGAAATTTCTGGTTGCCATGAGGTTTCTAATTGGTTATTCATCCCACTAACTTATTCAACGTCCTCCATCTCCTCGTTTAGATCAATGGGTGCACATCAAAAATGTGTTTTCAAAACTTTATTGCCTCCTACAACATGAGTTTCCGGTGGTGTTATGGCAACACCTTCATCTTCCTCAAAATCAAACATTATAGATGTCGGGTCTACTGGAAACCAATTTTAGAGTAGGATGTCAACAACTTGGGCAACACCAAATTTAATGTTGTCTCTACTCACTTTGGGTTTTGTTGGTGTAAACAAATCCTACAACATGTTATATAGATTGTTGAACACCACAACAACCCAAATTACACTATGAGAAAATCATGTCCATTACAATAAATCTATCTAATTGTAACATACTTATATCAAACATTTTTTAGTTGTAATCTAGTTTTATTGGACTTTTTTAATTACATCAGACAAGTTGCAATGGACATAATTTTTTCATAATGTTACATGAATTCCTTGTTCGGCTAAGATTACAAAACCCATCAATTTTTGGCTACATAGGTAACCTAACTACCCTTCAACCAAATTACCTACATTAATGTAAGTAATCTGGTTACATGCATTTCCTTGAGAAAGGAAACCGTCCATGCTTCTTAGTCAATAAATGTTTTTGGTGAAACAATTTTTGGGTAGATGGTCGCCTCCCTTTCCTTTTCCTTGTCCTTATCTTTGGCCGATTAATTGGTCGATAGCTTAATGATACCTAATTTTGGTAGGTGGAACATCTCGGCCACTATTTTTTTGGTTACAAAAATTGGAACAGGTTCAACAAATGATTCGATGATGTCTGGATAATTGAAGAGAATGATGGTTTGCAAGAACTCCTTCACCAATGGTCAAATTGGGCTCAATTGAATGTTGAGTAAACCAAAATGTTGACATGTTTGGCCCACTCCATGTCCTTTCCAATGATCCATCACTAAAACTTGTCCAGATCCGAGAAAATTATCTTTCCCTCATTGAAAAATGTCACCACCATTTTTTTTTATATATTCTACTTTTAGTTTATTTTCAATGCAAGTTAACTACCTCCCAATTTTGAATCTAAACTCTCCTTCCTTTTCATTCTCTCAACCATTTCCTTGTTAATGTTCCTTTTCATTTTCACCAAAAAATCAATAGAAATTTGAACATCATAACAATAGTGAAAAGAAAGAAAGAGAATTGAATGAATAATGCCTCCTTTTATACAAAAGTTGAAGTGCCTAAACCTAATGTCAATCACAAAAACCGTTTTGTGGGTATAGATGAACCTTTTTTGTCTTTTTGACATCATTTTGGTAGGTTGGATGAAATAACACTATATCATGATTACCCCAATGTCCTTTACAAAATTTGTCATTAGCATTTTGTGATGGAATCTCCTTTTGTGGATTCCACGCTAGAATTCTTCCATATCAATTATTGACTGAAATTTTCAAAACCTATCTCAAAAAATTCTATGGTGGAATCTTCCATTGGAGATTCCACATTGAAATTATTACTAGATGATTCCAAAATGGAATGTGTATTTGCAATACCTAAACCAAAATCTCCAAATTTTTGCCGGAAAGGTGCCGTTTGATAGAATTGTTTCTTTTTAGTTAGTCACTATTGAAATTTGATTGATTAAAAATCGTTTTTGGTTCAATAAGGACATGTTATTTTAGTTGGTTGTTACCAAAATTTGGTTTTTGATTAACAATGTTTTTTGGTGTAGACTGAATTTTGGTAAAACCCTCTTGAAAGTCTTCTTGTAAGTCCTCCTTGTGTTCTTCTTCCCCTTCGATGGTGGCTTCCAGTCCTTTGGGAGTTTTATCCAAATGTCAAAAGGGTTTTAGCTTATTGATGTTCACTAAAATGGGATTCGGTTCAAACTTGTCAATGTTAATTAGTATTACAATATTATTGGGAAAAAAATATTGTATTTCATATGAGCCAAACCACCATTTTTAAAACTTTCCTGTGTGTTCCTTTCTACCTTTTGGAAACCAAAGAATTGTTTCCATAGAAAAAATCTTGATTTTGTGGTTTTGTTGAGCCCATAACGTTGAGTTCCACTGCCTTGTACTTATCTGATTTATTACTACATGGCAAATTTCATCCAAGTGCTCCAATTATACCATGCGACTAGTGAGAATATGAATGGAAAAAAAATTCTCAATCGAGATGTGAATTGTTTGTGGGCAACATGTATTATGTTGACATCAAAAGGCAAAGGCCATAAACTAGTTGAAACTATGTGTGTTCAATGGTTACTTTGAATGTTGTGCAATAAGCATATAAAATCATGCGTTTGTGTTTATCCCAATTGGTGCGGTTCTCATTCACTAGCTTAATAAAGGTTCTCATTCACTAGCTTAATAAAAAACAAACCAATGATTTTGTTGGTGGATTCTATTTGGCCATTACCTTGTGGGTAAAAAGTGGTTGAAGTTGTATGTCGTAACAAAAAATGGTTGTAAAAATCTCAATGGCATCATTGATGAAATGAGTGCCTTGATTATTGATTAAAGTAAATAGATAATTAAACCTCATGAGAATGAACTTGAATATGAATTTTGTAGTCACGACCATTATATTGGTGCGTAGTGCCTTCACTTCCACCCATTTGGTGGCGTAATTAGTTGTTAGCAAAATGTATTTGTTCCCAATATACTTGCTAATAAGTTTGATTGGGCCAACAAAATCTTGTCCCCACTTCATGAAAGGTTCTACTAGAAATGAAGTTATCAACTACTTTGTATAAAATTCCCCAATTGTTGATAGTTGTCACAAGCTTGGCAATATTGGAAAGCATCCTTGTGCATTGTGGGCCACCAATACTTAACATCCAAGATTTTGTGAACTGTGATTTCAAATGAAAAATGACCACCACTTATTCCCTCATGCATTTCCTATAACATTGTGGGTAATTCTGAATCCTCAAGGCAACACCTCTGAACTTCATCTTAACCTTGATGCTATAATTTTCCCAGTACCCAAAAATAAATTAAAATCTCAAGGGTAGCTTTTTCATTTGCTCATAATTATAATGAACTAGAAATTTTTCGATAGGGAGGTATTTGAAATTTTCCTCTAACCACACTGGTTGTAAAAGGAAGAGAGTAATATTCGTTGTTTGGTTAGGTATTCCATTTTGTTTTGTGATATCAGACATTTGGGATAATGCATCCGCGACAAAATGAGATCTCCTTGGCCTACAAATTACCAAAAAATCACATTTTGAAAAGAGAAGTAGCCACTTCAATATTCTCCCTAAAACCTAGGGTTTCCAGACCAAATATAACAATGCCATATGGTCGACATAGAAAATGAATATGTTACATAAAAAATAATGATAAAATTTGTGAAAAGCATACACCATTGCAAATGCTTCCGTTTCAATCATTGTATAATTTCATTTAACATTGTTGAATAATCGCAATCCATAGGCATCGGTTTGTCGCATTTTCCAATAAGATTTTATGCTAACATAGCCCTGATTACCATATTAAAGGCATATGTGTGAACATGAAACTTGAGGCCCCAATGAAATCAAATCAAGATCAATGCATCCATGTAGTGCTATTTGATTTTTTCCCAAGCCTACTGGCACTTTACTATCCACTCGAAAGCTTTTGTCTTTCGTAATAACTTGGTAATGGGAGGCATAATGAAAGCAAAATCCTTGATGAAACATTAGTAGTATTGTGCCATGCCATTGAAAACCATAATGTCTTTAGGTGTTTTTGGGGTAGGCATGTGGACAACAACCAAAATCTTTTTCAAATCCGGTAACTTGCCTTCCTTGGATACCACATAACCTAGGATGACGTTGAGTGCTCGAGGAACATACATTTTTCAAGATTCAAACTTAATATCAAAATTTCTACATTTATTAAAGCATAGTCATAGTTTTGTTAAATGGGTGTTTAAATCATTGAACATGTTGAAGTCATCTAGGAATAATTTCATAAACACTCCAAAATAGTCTTTAAAAACCATACTCCCCACCCATTGATAAGTTGGTGGAGCATTTTTGAGCCTAAATGGCATGACTACCCAAACGAATGTTTTCCAATGGATGATGAATGTAGTATTATATTTATTTTTAGATGTGATCATAATTTGATGATAACTGAAAAATCCATCCAAAAATGAATAGTCCTTATGACTCGTTACTTTGTCTAAAACCTCTTCAATAAAAGGTAAAGGATATGGATCTTTCTTGGTTGCAACATTGAGTCGTCAAAATTCCACACATTTTGAGTTTACCGTATTTTTTGGTATAATGACAACTAGTGATAACCAACTAGCTTCCTCCATTAGGGCAATGAAACCTACACTTAAAGGCTTGCCCATATTTTACTTGACTACCACAACGTATTTTTGGTTCATTTGGTACCTTTTTTTATGAACATGTGTAATGGTTGTGTTAAGTTTGATGCGATGTTGAACAATACGTGGTGGAATTCCCTTGAAATGTCCTTATATAATTCCATGAGAAAATGTCCTCCTACTCTCAGAGTAAGGTTTTAATGCTTGTAACAACTAATCCATCCAATGTTGCATTTAGTTTTATTCTCAAAGGGTTGTTGGTAGTTCCTAGATTGAGGAGTCATACTTGATGATCTTTAGGTAATGTGTAGCATGCAATATCCAAATCTTGGACTCCAATGTGCGTTGGGGTAGTCTCCACTTAGATTTGTCTTTCAAAGTGCATGAATTTGAACGTAAAATCTTTTGTATTGATTTTTGCATTGAAAATTACAATCTTGAAAATTCCCAAATTTGATAATGTAATAGTCCCAATTGTAAACAAATCTGGTTTTATTATGGAGACTATTTTTTCTTTTTTGTCTGTGACTCCTTTCATTAAATTGTAGCATAACAAAACTTCAAAATGTTTGGTATTACTATCCAAATGTTTGGTCATAGTAGTGGTTCACATTATTCCATTGATTTCAATGGTGATCAAATGGTTCCCTTAGTCATGGGTGACATGTGCATTACACAACCATGGTCAGCTTAACAACATTGAATAACTAGAGTCCAAAATATTATTCTTCATTACCACAAACATCGCAATGTATGGAATCCCATGAATTTGGATTTTTGAGATCCTTAATGAATTTAACCATTTTGGTGATGGTTTGATATGCCATCCAAAATGTATTCAATGTTAATTCAGGATGGGGAGTCGTAACCATTTCCAAAGTTCTTTCATCATGATGTTCAAGGTGAAAGCACGTTACGGGGGGCCACTTTGGGCACTTTCACGACTTGTGTGTAATGTAATTTTTTGCAAAATGTGTTGCATTTAATTTTGGTTTCACTTTTGGTGTTTTGATTTTCAAAAAAATTAATGATATTTAATATTAGTTGAATAAATAAATTTAAAAAAATCAATGAATAATGGGTATATTTATGGTATATGGAATATAATAAAACATGTTTCTATTTTTTTATTGCATTGCGGTTGGGTTTTAATTGATCAGCCAAAAAATGTTGTAAATGATTTTTTTAAAAATGACCCACCTCACATATCTTGTTATTTTCCATTTGAAAGTGATAGTTTGTCAAAGTGTTAATTTACCATAGACTTATGGTCATCACCTCCAAAAACACCCATTTGTGATATGATAATTATCAAACTCTTCACATGGCTCACAAACTTATTCCAACCATATAGAATCACAATGTTTAATAAATAAATAAATAAATATATTTATAAAAACTAAAAATCATTTCAATTATTTTTTGAATATTTTTTTAATTTTTAGTACGTTATATATATTTTTTGGCACAAATATATGATAACATTGCATCATCTTATATTAAAAGGTGTACTAATGTATGTGGAATTTGATTTATTTGGGTTTTGAACTACCATAATATGTTAAAACTTTGTGAAAATCCTTCATAATAATGACAGGGTTGAAGTTCAAACAGGGAACCCCTAAAAAATAGTACAATGTCACAACAATTTGGCCCCCTCATAGTGTGCTTTCACTTTCCATGCTAGATCCTCCATGGACGTTTTCAACAATGTTCTTGCCCACTTAAACTTGTATCACAACCATGTGAGGATCAATCACCGCCAAGGCGATAATTAGATTAGGTCTTGTTGCAATGATATATATATTTTTCCAGGGCAAGCTTGGTAGCAACATATTGTTTCAAATCTAAAGCAATCTTGAAAAGTCAGTTGCCCAAGGTAAGGGTATGTTTACTCTCCAATAGTTGTTGGGTGATATCCTCCAAAACCGAAAACCTTTTGGTAATTCCCATAACATCGATATTTCCAATAAATCCGATAGAACCAATTAATTTGATAACACTAATAAATTTGGTAGAATTGGTAAAATTGGTAGGTCCGATGGATTTGATAAAACCAGTAAAACTAGTTGACTTAATAAATTGATTTTTGATATTTGAACCAAAATTCCTTGTGAGGTTGGCTTTAATCAAAGTTTGTATATTGGCTCCAGGCATATCTTTTGGTGGTTCCTTTTGTTGTATGTCTTTAATAACTTCTTCAAACGAATGTTGAATATTTTCTTATTTTTGCGGATCGACCAAGCTCTTGTTCTTTAAAGGCTATTTTTCCTTGAATACCACATTTTTAGGTACTTAATTATAGGTGATAACTACCAAAACCATGTTGATAGCAACATTTTCCTTCTTAGGTGTAGTTGTTACTACCTTTTTCTTGAACATCACTTGAGCTACATCCTTATGAAGACAATTGTAGATTTTATGTTCAACATAATTGCAAATGAAACAACAATAAATGATGGAACTAGATTTATTGGCTTTTTTGTGACCTCCTTTGTTACCGGATTTATTTCTTATACCACCACTAGTTTGGGCCAAAATTCCATTCATTGCTACCTCCTTTTTGTCTTTAAGTTTGTTGTTTGAGTTTTCCAAATTCCAAAGGCAACGTTCCTTGGAATGTCTTGATTTATTGCATTGATCACAAATCACATTTGTTCACCTTCCTACACTAGCCTTCTCATGTTTGGTTGGTGGTTTCAACAATTTCTAGTATTCATTGGCGTTTTCCATACTTTCTTCACAAGTAACTATAGCTTCATTGTGTTCAAACAAAATGTCCCTTTTCATCCCCCCTATGGCTATCCAAAGATATGGTTGCAATCCTACTTGGAAAAAAATGGTCAATAAATTGTCATTTGCTTGATGATGAAGGCAATTTGCTAGTTTCAATATACATTCATAATATACTTCCACCTTCTCATTTCCACCTTGCTTTATCATTCATAATGCCATGTACACTTGTTCATCTATCTATATTTTTTGTTAATGTTTACAAAATGTGACCTCCAACTTTTCAAATATGCAAATTGGATGGGTTGTCATAAGATTCTTTCCCCGTTTGGATATGGCATTATGAAGAGTAAAACAAATTTTTTTTGATGATATTGGCATCATTATTCTCTCCGTTGACTAAATGGTCATATGAAAAACTTGTACATGAACATCAAAATCTATTCTTGCAGTGTAGTTGGGGTAGGGTAAGGATTTCCTACTTGGCGAAAGATTTGGTGTTATAGGGGGTTGGATAGGATACCATGGATTCTAGGTAGACCTTACCCATGGTCATATTGGTCTTACAACATATTGTTTTAGATTTTAGTTTCATGGGGGTCCATTATCACCACCTCTTAAAGGACCGCCACCACCACTTCCTAGAAGCCCATTACCACCACCATTGAAAGGTTTGCCACGACCTTTGCCGGTAGGTACAATTTGTCCACTAGTAGGAAGCCTACCAAGATTTCTAATCATGGATGGTTTGCCCCTTCGTTCATGGTACAATTTTTTAATAGAAATGATTTGTGGCATCCTAGAGTTGTGTTTTCTTTCAGAATAATCATCATCTTCATCTGAAGGTTTTCCATGATTTATTACAATCCTAGCTTGTGCAATTTTCAAAATTGGCTTTGGTGGTGCTATGGGGTTAGTTAAAGGATTAAACATTGGAGGCCACATTGTAGGAGCACTCCCTATGCCCCTGTAAATAGAACCAAAATATGGTGTATAAGGTCCAACATGAAAATACATTGAATTTGGAAAACCTATTGGGGATTTTAGTCCATGACATTTTTAGTAAATGGAATAGAAACAGGTGGAATAACTAGCTCTCTACAAGATACATTTGGTAGTGCTAAAGGATTAACCAAATTTTGAACATTCAAAAGTAAACTTTGAATAAGTGTCGATACCAAATAAGGTTTATAATCTGTCAACACTGTTTGTGTAAGCAAGATTTTATTAAATCGATAAGGACAATTATTTATCTAATGACCTAAACTGACGCACTCCCAATTCCTTGAAGGACTCAAATGCGAGTCTAAGTGAAAGACATCGAAAGAAGGAAGAGTCGGGGCACACTCCCTAGCTCACAACACTTTGAGGGGTAGAGGGGCGTGTTGGAGTTCCAGGATGGGACTAGGAAGAGTTGACAAGCTTTACTCACTCACACGGGCCTGCACACAACCCACACAAAGTGGTTAGTGCATAGTTGGAACGCTTTTGGTGCTAGGACGAACCACGGGCAACATGGACACACAAGACTCACCACGGCCCGGACTTGGGGGAAACCACCACCTTCCCCTTTATAGTATACTCTGCACCTCTCCACGAAGCTTACATCCAAATGGCTTTTCTTTCCCGGGACTTTCGAGTGGGAGTCTCAAAATCGCACCAGCCAGGACTCCTGCAACTTTGGAGCCCCATAACTTTGCGAGAAGACTTCGGATCGAGGTGCAGTTTAAAGCAAAGTTGTAGTTCTCGTCGAGAGCTTTCCAGCAATATGTCGCACGTTGTATGCAGCTAAGTAAATCGGGTCGATTCCTGACTTTTTCTGGTCGGGAGTCAAATTGCCAATTTGACTCCTAGCCTTTCTTTTGGCCATAACTTGTGTTTCAGATGTTCAAATGAGCAATGCGAGCCCATTTTAGACATCTACGTTCCAAGAGCTTTCCAATGATATAAAGAACGCCATAAGCCATTGAATTTTGACCCCTGAAATCACCAATGATATAAAGAACGTCACAAGCCATTGAGTTTTGACCCCTGAAATCACTCTCTGAAATTTTGAGAGTCCACCGGGACTCCATCTCCCAAAGTGGGACTTGCCTTGGGAGTGTGAGGGTTCACTCCCTCACACTTTCCTACACTCCCGGGAGCATGTGATGTGACTCCCGAGCTTCCTCTTGGCCTGTAACCTTGCAACCCCTTTGCCTTGGTCGCAAACCCAAGGTTAGGGTTGCGACATAAACTTTGACAAAAAATACAAGCTGGAAACGCAAGAAAAAAAATCGTCTTACTCTGCTTAGGTAAGCAAAACGCTTTAACACAAAAGGCTTATCAAATCTTAATTTGATAACTTCATAACTTTCTACAGAAACAAACCTAAAGCAAAATTAAAACAAGAAGACCTTGTAAACAAAACAACATAATACTCACAACATACAAAGAGAAAACAACACATAAAATTTTATGTACAAAAATATGGCAA
>Ga0209208_10006717_pt1 | contig 15827 bp, 14 predicted proteins | sample S1TSphfallax_3_FD_187694 | JGI IMG/M metagenome (GOLD analysis project Ga0209208, IMG submission 187694) | Host-associated microbial communities from peat moss isolated from Minnesota, USA - S1T2_Fd - Sphagnum fallax MG (SPAdes) (version 2) | ecosystem: Host-associated > Plants > Peat moss >...
GGATGAAATCAGATCTGAAATTGTATGTTATGGCACCAATTGAGAATTGAAGTTGGGTGGGCCTACAAACCCAACAAGAGCCACCAGTTGCATCCATCATCCATTTAGAAGCCTGTTGTTATAAACTGGCTAGCTACCTTGGCAGGAGGCTCTGCCAGGCCAGAGAGTGCCAAGGCCATTTCTGATAGCTGGTAGCCTTGAGCTGGGTTACTAGACATAACTGATGGTAATGACAATTGAGATGACCTAATATTTTCATTCATCAAGAAAGCGACACACTATTTGCATTTTCATCCAAGAAATGAAATAGGATTATGGCATCATTTGGCCAATGAGAGCCAACCTTGGTACCCTGTGTTAAGAGTAGTAGGTCGCTGGCTAATGTAATGAAGGTCGGAGGTCGGTTTGTAACTTGAGTTTTCACCATAGCAAATTATCCTGAAGGATAAATCCTATATGGTTACTAGTTAAGTGGATGCATGTAAGCGGCCAGTAAGTGAGGTAAGGGTTAATGGGTTGTTTGTATGTAGGTGGTAAAAACGGAAACGGAGGTAACCACTGTGGTTAAGTAGGGAATTGGAACTCAATGAAAAAAATGTTTCTTGTCCATCTACCATCCATCCATCCAACCATCCATCCATCATGGCAAGCTGGTGGCTCTTGGTTCACTCTGGCCTAGTGGCTTCTTGGCCTTTTCAGGTATTAATATTTTGTGTATCTTGTGATCTTTTCTTTCTCTCATTGTAGACTCTTTTGTGATGATTGGGGGGGGGTGGGTACCTATCTATCTGCTTTGAATGTGTCACCATATATATCATCAGGTTTGGTTGAAGTACTTGTCCATATTTAATAGCACAAATGGGAGGAGCTTTATGTGGGTTTTCTTCTATAAATCTTCATGATTTGAATTTTTTTAATAGGAGTGTGGTCACTAGTGTGTTGGGTGGTTTTAATGGCAAATAATAACTGACAGTTCCAATGTGGTTGTTTAAAATATAGAACCACGGTTCTTCTTCGAACAATCAATCAAAACAATGGGTTCTGATGCATAGGACTGGTTCTCAAAAGTTTAGGAACTGATTTTAGACTAGGTAATCGAGCTGGTTACCAGACATAATTGGTTGTTTGTGGTGAGGAGTAACAGTGGCAGACTGATGCTATGTCAGCGTACTCCATACATGTGACTTATTGAGTTATAACTCGTGTGTGATTGTTCATTGGTGTGTTGTCATATGCCTTCTAAACAATTTGTTATGATATTGTATAAATAAGGTTCGCGAGCAAACACTTGAGCTCTCGAAGAGTTTCTTGAGATATTGCTCCTTTGCCTTACAAGTTGAAAACTCGTGTGTGATTGTTCAGTGGTGTGTTGTTATGCCTTCTAACAATTTGTTATGATATTGTATAAATAGGGTTGGCGAGCAAACACTTAAGCTCTTGGAGAGCTTCTTGAGACATTGCTCCTTTGCCTTACAAGTTGAAAACTCGTGTGTGATTGTTCATTGGTGTGTTGTTATGTCTTCTAACAATTGGTTATGATATTGTATAAATAGGGTTGGCGAGCAAACACTTCAGCTCTCGGAGAGCTTCTTGAAACATTGCTCCTTTGCCTTACAAGTTGAAAAGTCTTTTTAAAAACTCAGCTTGATGCACCCATAGTCATTTAGATCACTCAAAACGAACAAAAATATGAGAAAAATATGATTGTCAAATGTAGGTGTGTTCAATTATTGATCTAAAATATGATTTAGCCTTTAACATATTCATCTTCCTCATAGCTCTTTTTTGTTTGTTTATTTGTTTGTTGTTGTTGTTGTTCCCTTGCCTTTGAAGCTGAACAAGGTAACATAGAGCTTAACTTGACACACCTATAACTCTTTAAATCACTCCAAATGAACAAAAAAAACAAGGAAAATATGAGATTTACAAATATGAAGTCATTTATAAAATAAATACATTATGTGATTTTTGCTTGCTTTGTGCTTCTTTTGTGGTGCACCTTTGTGTCTGGAGCTGAAAAAGATAATGTAGAGCTTAGCTTGCATTCCCATTACTCTTTACATCACTTCAAACAAACAAGAAATGAGAAAGATCTAAAAATATTCGGTTATTGGTCTGTGTTCAAAGAAAAGCATGTTAACCTTAATAATAACTGTTGTAAATCTCAAAAATAAAAACTAGTCAAATGACTTTCTATGAAAGAGTTTGTATTTCTTTGCCAGTTATTTCATGAAATCCACCATGTTTTTAGGGTTTTGAAAAACCCTAAGCAAGAGGTTCTTTGTTTTTTTTAAATCTTCAAAAAGCCAGACCCTACTCCCATGTTCTTGAGGCCAGGGATGCACGCATTATTCCCAGTGTTGTGTGGTTATTTGATTTTTATGGTTTTGGTTCTTTAAAAAAATCAAAGAACCATTGGTTTTAAGCAAGGAAATTTTTGAGTGTTTAGGAACCAACCTCTGTAGCGTTTGGTGGTTTATTTTTTAAAGTTCTTAACCCTCTTTACTTTGAGGGCCCATAACTTTCTTATTGCTAATCCATTTTTAACAATTGTTAATGTGTTAGATGCATCAAGAGAAGGGGTTCAAGTTTTGTTAGGCACAAGAAACAATGGAGCCCTCCCCTTGGATCTGGCCTGCCTTGAGTGCTTAAGTGTTCGATCACCAGCCAGTCTACCCTAAGTGGGTATACACCCAGCTTGATAACCAACATGCATCTGTAACAGATTCTAATAACCACAATACACTGATGATTATTACCCTAATGTTGGAAGCCTGTGTCTGCTGGCATTACAATTTTTGTGAAGGTCACCGGCTTTGTATACCAAGTGAGGTTCTCTCCAAGTACACTAGAAAAAAAACACTAGGTTTTGCCATAAATCGAAGGGGATACCTAGTAAAATAGGTTGGAGGTTGATTGAGAGATGAAAGGTGTCTATTATCATGTTTCAAATTCTGTATATAATTCTATTGGACTAAGTTCTTAAGAAAAGTTCTTCAAAATTAAGGAGTTTTAAATCATGTGCAAACTCGACATTGACTAAAGTGGAGATCTACTAGATTGGGATGATCCCTGAATGTTGTTAATTATGAAGGCACTAACCGTTTCATAACCACTTGGCCTATTAATTTTTTGCACTTTTTTTTGGCGGGGGTTGTTTTATCTTGTTCTTTGGATTGTTGCATAAAATTTTGGAATTTTCAATCACCAAAATTTGAAAAAGAAATAGCACCAGATTTTTATACTTGGGTCCAAGAAGGTAGCCAAAAATAGAGGAAGATGATTAAATTTTATTATCTTGTTCATCACTAAATTTGGCTAAATTTTCCATGGATCATCAGCAATTTGGCTGCATCACAAAATTGACAAACAAAAAAACACTGATACTTACAGAAGTTGAGAATGAATTGTCTTTGAAAGCTCACAAAATTTTAAACAACGTGCAACAGCAAATTATGAAACAAGAAGTTCACCCCCTAATGATTTTGTCCCTTATGATGGCAAGTCCAAAACCTTCCTTAGATCATTCCAGCTGTGCTCACTATGTGACCTTGCAAAAAAATATTTCTCACATCCAAGTTTAGTGAATTATTTTTTTCCAACCCCAACCCATAAAACTAAAATTGGGACTGCAAATAAGAAGTTGGAGACTACTAAGAACAAACCACATGGACCAATCATCATTGTGATTGATGAATCAGAAATAGGGAGCAGGAGTCAGGTCATGTTATATATACACTATTCTCTGGCAGGTGTTAGGCTTTTGCTGCGCCTTCTTCCAATAGCATAATCAAAACTCTTCACAAATGCTGGGCCAAAACCATGCTGCTGAGCTCAACTGCCATGTCTTGACTTTTTTTTTCCTCCAATTTTTTATTTGCCAGGACACGTACTGAACAACAAGTGGCGGTTGCTCTTACTCGATTTAGAACTTTCTCACTCAGACAAATGCACTTGTCCATTCCTGGTATGCATGCAATAATACTCCAGATGCCACTCACATGTTGGGTCAAAAGTTGGAACCAAAAATTTTATGCCCAAATCCTACACCAATGTTTAGTCTCTTTCCTCATGGTCTGAGCAGACAAAGTTGGATCAGTGCGAGCACCCCAAAACAAAAGAGTGGAAACTCAAGACTACCCACTTGCTCAGATTTTGCACATTGCATGCATGCAGATCATCAAATCTTTTTGTCCTGACTCCCCAATCCAAAGTGAGTCACAACCCATTCAACTCAGATGGTTTCACTTTGTGTGGACAAGAAGCAGCAGACACTAAGCTGATTCTGCTTCTTCTTCTTCTTCTTCTTCTTCATCTTCTTTCTTTCTTTCTTCTTCTTCTTCTTTGTCTTCAAGTGAAAATTCTAGGACTACGGATCATATGCACATCAGATTGATGGATACAGCAGTGGTAGTTAAAGAGTCACCCCCCTAAAAAGCTCAAGAATTGGCCGCCACATCCACATTCATAAGTACACACATGCAGGCCCCTCCTCCACCTTCTCTTAAAGACTGACATGACCTATTAAAATCAAGAGCTAGGCCTACCAAGCTTGTGGTTGGAGCATCTCACCCACACCCTCTATTGGGGCTTCCAGTGTTTATCCCATCCACCATAGAGTGCTAATTATTTCTCCATCCCTGGATTCTTCTTCTTCTTCTTCTTATTATTATTATTGTGATTATTTTAAAAATATTTTGTGATGTAGCTGAGTTGGTGATCATCCGTAATATCATTTAGCCAAATTTGGCTATGAAAAGAAAAAAAAAGCTTACTATTCCTTCACATTGTTTGGCTACATGCTGGAACTAGATAGAGAAATCTGGTGATATATATATATATATTTTGGTGACTAGAAAACCAAAACAGCGCAGACTTTTAGCCATTTTGAAGATTTAAAAAGCCAAACATGATACATTTAGCCAGAAAAAAAGGTCGCTCCTCATCGCTTACCTTGACAAACTGGACAGTAAAAAAAGTGAGATAATATTTAAATGCTTATAAGAATATTTTAAAAGTATTGTCACAAGCAGTGATCTTACTCGGCCTTGTGGAAATCATCGTATCTTGTGCAAATTTGCAGGTCCAAACTGAGTTTCATGCTATTTGAAACTTATATCTCAACCAAAGGAGTGTGTACATGCCATTTTACTTGGGCCAATGAAGGATACTCTTAGAGCATCTCCAACTGTGCTCAGTATGTGACTGCAGACAGTAAGATTTACTGTGGAAAAGTCAAAATGTGCCAGTTTAGCTCAGGAAATTGGTTGTTCCGCTCCAAATTTGTGCAGCTTGCCGAGGCTGGTAAATGGTGCAACACTGTTGTTCACCACAGAAAAAGAGTGTAATGAATTGTACCTGACTGCGGCTCAGTATTTCTGATTGGTCGATCACAATGATTGGTCCAGGTGGTTTGCTATTAGTAGTGCCCCATGTATATGCAGTTCGAGTTTCAGTGTTATTGGTGGGGTTGCGAAAAACAAACAGCTATGAACTTAGACATTTAATTTTACTATCCAGAGTTACATACTGAGCACTGTTGGAGATGCTCTCAATATCTCCCATTTGTGAAGGAACAAAAATGCAAACATAGATAATTGTATTGAGTTTCAATAGAGGAGATTGATAAACTGCGTTTCATCCTGTCTTTCCTTTTTCCTGAGCGCCTTCACTGCTGCTACATATATTTTCATTGCTACTACCTGTACAAACTTTTATAATTTCACTCGAACCTTGTGCATTAAATGTTGAGTTCCAGCATTTCACATTGAGATTTAATCAATATTAAACTTCCTTACTTTGTGGATAGCACTGAAAGAAGGGAAAGGGGGTGAAAGCAGGCCCAAAGAGAGGGTGAAGAGGGGATGACTTTATGGATAACTTTATTAATGTAAAATTGATAATAGAGTTGGTATTGTTGTGATTTTTGTAAGAGTTAGCTCATTAACAAAAGTGATTGAATTATCCTTTTAGGTGTGGGGATTGTTGTGTACTTGAAACAATTTTGACACATATGTTCTGCAAAACTTACATCTGTGTGGTACATGTGATCACAATGTTAACTAGTGTGGCCTGTGCCATTGGCCCAAGTGTTGTTACCACGTCCTCAACTGATTTTTGCTTCCAAAACCTGGCTTTTTGGAATTTATTTGAATTTTCATCAGCAGAAATCACTTAAAAATCCATATCTCCCACATTCTGAATCCAAATCTTAAGAAAACAAATTCTATTAAATCCTACTCATCAAGATCTTTCCAGCAACATCAAAGGCACATTCCAATTCCTCTGAAATTTTCAGCTACGATTTAATTTAATTTGTAGTAAAGAAATCATTCGATATTCAAGAACTTTTGCACCGCAAGTCCAAACGCCATGGAACCAAGCCCATGCACCCCCTCCTTGTTGAGAGCTTTCCAAAGACAACAAGAACACAATCTGAGGCATCCCGGTTCAGTGGATCTCATAATTACAAAACAAAACAAACCACCTTCCTTCATTGATAGATAATGGTTTACAAACACTTTAGATCATAGATATGACTAAAGGTGCATTCACAATTGATGTTAAAAGAGCTCTAATATTAAGTCCTCTAACACCAAGCTAATCATTTAAGACCTAAACTTATTTACCATGAAGATTTTATGTTTAGTTAACATTCACTTAATATTGAACAATCACCCATTTAACATTGGGTGCCACTTTAAGATGCCACCTAGATTTTCACTTAACACGGACTTAACATTGCGTTTGAATGCACCTTCAGGGATTAAAAATATCAACAAAATATGTGATATTGGTAAACTCCAACTTAGCTAATGTTGGCACAATAGCTAGGGCAGAATTCGCCTGTTGGTGTGATGGGTTCCCAGATCAAGGCAAAATTCACCTATTGCTATGACAGAATTCCACATCAAGCTACTCATAAGAAACAGGAAATGTGTGACCTGCTCACCACTCAATGAGTGAATAGTTTCAGCAATAATAACTATGGTAACCACCCATAGAAAGGAGGGCTCCACAAAGACCATACTTTTGAAACACTACACCTACCACTATGTTTGAGCATAACCTTTTACATCGGTTAGTATTCTACCTTCTTATCTTCCATAAATCCTTGAAACTACGACATATCTGCCCTCCAAGCATTTCTAGTGCCACCATAATTTTAGCCAGATTTTTTGGGTTTTATACAGAAGGTATTCTTTCAATGGGAAAATGGGACTGGCTTCTTGCAGCTAGTGATGCCGAATGGGTTGCGAGATGGATCAATAAATTGAAAGATTCAACCTTGATTAAATGTGGAACATAGAGGTTTTTATTTCGTTAGCAAATGAACTTTCCAAAAGCCATCATCCCTTGTAGTACATGAAAATAAGAGTCATTGATTTACTAGTGTTTCATGGGTCAACAACTAAGGTCAGGAATTCTCTTCAAACCTTTAATGCCTCTCACAATTAGATCTCTCAACTGCCCCTTATTATATACTCAAATGTCATCAAGATTTTGCAATGATAAACCCCAATCTTCGAGTGTAGATCTCAAGCTTGTAAATTGAACTTTGTGACTAGTTTCCTTACTGTTATTGCATAATGTATGATGATTGCTAGCATCATCACTTTCAGCTATGAATATTTTATCTCCTTCTGAACTTAAACCATCAAACAAGCTTCATACATTTATTATCTCCTTGTGAAAATAGTTGTGCTTTTTCTCGGTAGTGACTAGAGTGCATCACATTTGAGTGGTGATAGGATGGAGACAGAGTTCAAAACTTTTTGCTTATTTGTCACTGTTGTTGCTAGATATGTCTACTGGGGACTCCACAAGAGGGTTTTGTTTTTGTTGTTTTTCCAAACTCACAACATCCTCAAGAACTAAAATTTTGCAGTTGCTGGTATTGTTGCTGTGTCCCCTTTGTCTGTCTGCATGTCTCAATATTGTAAGAGCAAGTCATGACTCATTGGTAACCTGGATGGTAATAGTGTATATAGTTCAATGTTTTTCTCATATTGACTTTTGAACATCTCAGCCTGGTCCTGAAATTTTGGGTATTTAAAAAAAAAAATTCATACCAGCTTGGTTTAGGGTTTAGGGTTCCAGTGTGATCCTTGGCAATATTGGGTCCTTTTGAAAACTTTGCATACCAACCTAGTCCTGATAAATGGGTCCAAGACTCACTTTTGGGCTGCAATCACAGAGGTATACACTTGATATTGAAACTAATTTTTTATGCTGGTATATATATATATGCCTGGTATTATCTCAAGTCCCTACAAGGTGGCTGGTGTATTGGTACTTGTAAGGCCTCAATATTGGTACCAATACCCCTCCCCAGCCTAGAGGGTCCTTGATAAGGAGTGTTGATACCAGGCGCATGCCTACATAACCGACCAATACTGTTACAGTGAACCCATCATGCTTTGTTCCATGAGTCCAATATATTAACCTGAAGGATTCATATTGTTTGCAATCCTCAAGTTTTTGAGGAGCTACAACAGTCCAACTTAACTGAATGTGTCTACACGGCCAACACCCATATAAATTGTATACGTCCTTTGGCAACATTGAGGATACATTTGTTGTTCAGATATCAGAATCCCATCAGAATCCTGACATAACTCCTGTCCTTCCCCTAGAAAATAAGTTCTCTCAAATGGACATATACACCCCAAGTGCTTCGACTCCAATTAGAGCTCATCATCATGCTCATGATGATAGGCGCTTAAGGCACTTTCTCAGTTGGAGTGGATCATGACTACGCCAAAGTTTTCTTTCATGCTAGTCAATTTTTTTGGGTCAATTTTGTGATGTAGCCAAAGTGGCAATGGTCTACAAGAAGATTTAGTCAAATTTGGCTACAAGCTATATATATGAATGTAAACTTTTAAAAAAATCCCCCCTTTTCTTGGCTACATAATTGAACCATGTATGGAAATCTGGTGATTTTTCTTAAATTTTGGTAAAATTCTGGCTATTGAGAATCTGACAAAAAATTGATTTTAGCACCTTTAATTTTTAATATGGCTATTAAAAGTAGGAGCTGGCCCTCACGGTTTTCAGGGTGGTTCTTAGGATTCATAATCACAGTTCTCAAAAAAATCAAATTCACCAGTTATGGTATATAAGCATGGCGGGCTTTCAAGACCAAAGCTGCTGCCCTGCAACAGTCAGTAAGACCATGCATCTATCTAGATTAGAAGTTGCTGATGGTACCTTTGAATTGAGTACTGATTCTTGGAAGAACAGTACGTGACCAAAAGTCATGTGAATTCATGTGAAGTACCTAGAGATTATGTGAGTACATCTGTGGCAGTCAAGAAGCTCACAATTGTTACTTGCCTCTACCTCCTCCTCCCTCCCTAAGGAGCAAGAAAGAGCAATTGGGTCACCTTAGAGTTGCCACCCAAGCTCTTGCTGCAACTGGTGTATTAGTAGCACAGAGATAGAACTCTTTCTTCTGTGGGGTGCCAATATCTGAGTGTTTGCAAGATGTACGTTTACATTGACCACTTCTTCTGGTATGCGAAGTCACAAACACTCAAATCTCGGGAGCATTACAATAGACATACATACCACACATACAGCAGAGAGGAAGTCTGATAGCACAGATCACGTCATCCACTGCAAGACATTGCCAAAAGTAGAGACAACTTATGAATTATGTTCAGAAGAATTCAGACAATTCTGTTAACCTCTCCACTTTCATATGATGTCTCCAAATAGTTAGCTAATGAATATGAACAATTCCTTTCTAGGTTAAGTTTTTTGCTTTGATGAGCCATAACAACACATGATTGACACATGATTAGCATATAGAAAAAAAACACCTGACTATCAAACTTTTCTTTGAGAGATACAAAAGCAGCATCCATCATACTTTGGGTCCCCACTGCACATCACAAATGCACATCACAACATTACAAAAGCCAACTGCACATTGCACACACCTCTGCAGATTGGCTAACAGACTGCTCCTCAGAGTCCTACTTAATAAACTGAGCAACAACTGAGCAACGCCTCCCTAGTTGGGATACACAGAGCAGATGGTATGACAGATAGTGTATGGTAGCAGGTCAGATTTGGATATTCACAGGAGACACAGTGATAGTGCTGTCTCCATAAAATAGTATCAATCCTCTGACCCTTGCAACACCTCTTTGTAATCTGCAAACATTGACAGCAAGACATGGTGATGATAATAGTGTGCCCAAAGCATGAAGTCTCAGAAACACAAACCGCCCCCCGTCCACCAATCAAGTAAACGCACTAAGTGATTTGACTAGGTGCCCAACGGACACGACAGTTTTATTGGAATACACTTTGTTGCTGCGAGGACATCTACCTTTCACCTTCCAGAGTGCACTTCATACTTCTCACCTGTACTCCATCTTGCAAGTTGAGGGATCCAAAGTGAACATTGATTCCATTTCCGTAGCTACACAAGAAGAACAATGATCAGCAGCCAGTGGATCTGTATCTCGTACACTTCCCCCTCCCTCTTGAAAAGACCCTGCAACCCAGAAACATTTGGATAACATTCTGATTATGCTGTACTGCTCTAATTCATAGATTCCCAGCTGATTACTCACATCCACACTGTAAAATGGAGTCATGTCATGCTGCTTGCAGCAGCAATCCAATCATTACTTCAGCCGTCCTAACTTCAGTGCACAGCACCCTCTGATCATATGACATTGCTCTTAAACAGTCAGTCAGTCGGACAGTTGAGGCTGAAGAAAATGTCATATCCATGTTCCAAGCTCTTGCAAAAAAAATCCTTTTGTGGAGGGTTTCAGGAAAAATTGCATCTGCCAATAAGGGACATCTCACTGTTTCAGAACGCTTGAGCAGATTGGGAACAACCAAAACTGGTGTGCTAGAGCCTGGAGTTGGCCCTAGCTGGTCCCCTTCCATGACATTAAGAACCCAGGTTAACACATCAAAGGAATGCAAGAAACTTTGGAATTGGCAGTAATTTGATGGACAGAATTCGCTACACCATTCTGGCGTTTGATTCCAAACAATGTGGCGGCTAGTGATACCAAATTTTTTTCAGAGGGCTGCCATGGCCTGACATCAATTCATGAAGGGAATGACAGACAGTTATGGCATTGCTAGAACTCTCAATCTGAATCTGTTTATCTTTCAGCATTTGGAACCAAAGCTACAACAAGAGGAACATAACAGCTCAAATTTCGACTTCCAAGGTTATCATGTAGACATATACCAATACATGTGAGACCTAGAGGAATTGTTAGAGATGAGCTCAAGCACTTTTCACATCCACAACACTAGTTGGGTGCTCCTATTATATGTAAAGAGTAAGTTTCTCTGTAACCAAAGGAGGAGGATAATTGCATCTCAATACAACATAGACACTGTTTCCATGAAAAACCTGATTGGACACAAGTAGTCTGCTGCTGTCATCATTCAATAACAGAAATGTGAAACACACTAAAATCTATCAGGGTTTGATTTCTTGAAACATTCATGAACTCACTTAGGTAATTTACCCAATCTAAGCAATAAACCATATGATTGGGATCTGGTCACTTGGATAGTACCTTCATTGTTCACTGGGCCTGTTGAGATCTCTCACCATCCCCTTGCATCTGCATACTAGTTGCCACACTATCACTCTCTCAGGTCACTACTCTTTGCATACCCCAATCATCTCACCCGCAATCACTAATCCACCAGAACAATCTCCCAATCCCAAAGAAAGTGCAAGGCAAAAGCCACCCACATACAAGTTCAACCCTCTTCTATGTTCCCCACTCCTCTTGTGATGTCCAACGCTCTGCAGTCAGTGGGTTAATGCAACTTTTTGCCCAATCTTGCTTGCCCGCAGGGATACCCGGACCAAACAAAACCCAAGTTTTTTTTGCATAGTCCAATGCCTTCTAACTGCTGCACCCGAGTCCTCACACAATGCAATCTTATTCACTGCTACTACAAGCACACCCCTAGGCTCAGACCATCTTACATTGACATCATTTCCGGACATGTACAAATAAAACACTAAAGCAGTATGAACAACAGTGCCACTCTCACACCTGTTAAGGGAACATCAACTGTAGTGTTATGAGAGTGACTTCTCTATCACAACTTCCCCACTGACTTCATCAGCTCCCTACAGTGGGTAGAGCCCAGTGAAAAGACTAACCTAAGTTATCACAACTTCCCCACTGACTTCATCAGCTCCCTATAGTGGGTAGAACCCGGTGAAAACACTAACGTATGTACCAAGTTTTCTGCTGCAAATCCAGAAACAACAGGAAGACTCAGCCATGCTACTGGCTAGCAACAAACAACACAAGGAGATAACAAAATAGAGAAAGATACAACAGGATAGAGAAAACACAAAGAAAAGGACAGCAGGGAAGAACAAAGACCAAGTGGGGTTACAAGAAGCTCCCCATTTCCAAGATTATACAAAATCATGGAGAATACTCCAAATGTTGAAATTCCAAAAAAGAATTGTTCTTATTGAGCAACCCTCTAGTCCTCTTTAACAGAATCTTTACAGGGTAACCTTTATTCTTCAGAAGGACAATAAGACTCACCATCTGACAGACAAAGAACTCTTTACAACTACAAACCCCCAAAAAGTGTAAATCTGACTATTGATAACTCCCAACTTAGCATTGATTGAGATACTGGAATGAACATGAGGCATCATTTTTCAAAATGAAACTTGAATCTGCAAGGAATCTACACAGTTTTAAAAATTCATATTTATTCAACAATGACTAACAAAAAACTAAGGCCTTGCTTGTTATGACTCAAAGATCACAGTGTCAGCACTTGCAGAGAGTCGCCCGCAACAAAGCCTTCAACTGCTTTACAACAAACTGGGACTCTGCTCTTGACCTTGAAGTAGGCCCCAATGAACAAAGACCCAGACAAGAAAAAACAGAAAAAAAACACATTAACAAGAGAAGACAAAGAACTCTCCTAACAGTTGGGACTTGTAAAACTTTAGAATGACTTTCCAAGGAGCTAAACTCTTACTACTTTGAACGCACAAAAGAACCTTATAGGTAGCCACAACAATCTTGTAGAAAGTGTGATGGTTGGTTCAGAACACACACATTCATTTATTGGACAGTGGAGATCAGAGGATGGTGTTGTACTAGGCAATGCCCTCCAATTTGCAGCTCCAGCCAGCCACTTGATCAGGTCTTCATGAAGGGCATCACACCTGTATGGTATGTAAAGTACGTAAGGGGAAGGACATACTCATTCAACCATTCTTCAGATCTAGAAGTCCAAAATCCTGCACTGGAATGTAAAGCTGTTCTGGAAGCACTGAACACACCTAGTCAAGGAAAAACCCAACAATTCCAAACTCATTTGTTCTGAAAGAACACAATAAGTTTTGTCTCTCGGTCAATTGAATAGACTACATGTATGAGTCCTCCTAGAAACTTGAATCTTTTCACAAGGTGACAAACAAGTCTGCATTCTGGATTCCTGCACAGGTGAAACTACAAGGTGACAAACAAGTCTGCATTGTGGATTCCTGCACAGGATAAGGAGGATGAGGTCATTGCAAAGGACATTCCAGTGAAATAAGGCATGGCAGCATCTGTACAGAACAAATCTACAGAATTTGAAGATCAGGTGAAGGCTCCCTTTCCAGTGCCACTCTTGTTCTGGCACCAAGATCACTGTTGGATTTTTATTGTCAAAAGATGTGAAATGTATGGTAAAGCCAGGAGCTAGTGACATGGTTTATTGCATGTTGATAGAAACAGATGTGTAGTCTGTGTATGAATACTATGATACAGGTGATCATTTACACAGCAAAAGCTTTTGCAGGTCTTTCTATTGCAGAGTGATCGTGTCTTGTCAACTGCAAAGTTTGACCAGAATTTAGACACTGCTTCTGTGGCAATCAAAGCGAGGATGCATGCTCCAGAAGTGCAGGGAGGAGGAGCAGAAATGGAGCAGTGCTCTGCTGGCAAGCTTCCTGAGACTGAGGAGATAACAGATAGCATGCCAATGCAGACAATGGAAGCTGTCAAGCAGATGCCTCTGATGAGCTCAAAAAGACTTGCATTCACCCCCTCTAGACATAGAGTTTCTGCCACTTATTGAGCAAGAGGAGAAGCAGCACAGTCTTTCTATGGAAAGTAATGAACTAGTTGAAGGTCTTCTGCAGGATCTTGAATGCCCAAAAGCACTGGGGACGTTTGGACGTGAACATGGGGGAGATGTTATTCTTGAGACAGGGTTATTTCAAGTCCAGTGTAAAACCAGTGCAAGTGGCAAGGCTGTGTGGCCAGCAAAGCCTATTGATGTGAGCATTATTAAAACAGAGGAGAAAATAAGTCAAGGTGGAAGAGAAGAACCCACATTTGTTGACAGGTGTGACAAGCTTCATGGTCACAACTTCAGGGCTTGCAGAGGGTCACAACACCAAAGCCATGTTCAAGAGGGTCAAGAGCAAAAGGGATGCTAAGTTCTTCAAGCAAGAAACAATTAGACATCTTTGTTCCTCCCCACACCTCATTCAAGAGACAATGACAAAAATGCTTAAGAACTCATTTAGCAAGGGATTGAAATCCCGCAGGGCTGCCAACAAAGTTCTGAAGTCCAGCCCTGTCTCAGGAAGAAGAAGAAAGTGGCAACATGTTGACATGGAATCAGCAGATTCAGGTTCTAGTGGAGGTAACAAGGTCACATTATACATTGTGATGCTAATGTATGTTAATAACTAAGAATGCATCAAATCAACTCTTTCCTGTACAAGCGAAATTGTCTTGGTTTTCATATCCACAAAGTCTTTACAGAAATGAGTGTCAAAAATCTACAACAGTGGTTACTGGCATGCCCAAAGTCCTGATCATAAGGCATGCAATTACTTGGCCCCTTCGCCAAAGCATTTTGTGCAATTTTGGCAATTTGTTACCAAGATGAACTTTTGATTCAAGACTTGTGATCAGTAACCAGTAATGTCCTATCTTTAGCTCTATGTATTGAATTCCACTGCAGATGCCATCTTTGGTTAGAAGACATTTTTTGGAGGGATTGATGCCTTGACCCAGCAGCAGCAAACAACTAGAGGTCTGTCTGCAAAGAGGATGAAGATGGGGGGGACAAAGATGGGGGATGGCCATGGCAAACCACCTTCAGAACTATATTTGAATACAAGCTGTTGTATGGAGACAGGGTTTGACTATGTGGGTGGTGAGTCCCCTGCTGCTGCTGCCACTGCTAAACTCTGCAGTGGTATGGACCTGGTCCTCTCTTTGTTGGCCATTATGACTTCAATTCTTAACATACAGCACCAGGTCAGTCAATAAATTCTTAAAAAGATGCCAAAATACATGAGAGATCACTTGGTAAATCCCTTTGTGAATGGACCTCAGTTTGTGCAATAGGTACACACCTGATGGACCATGACCCTACACTCGGACACAGGCTAAGTTGATTGTATGAAAAGAGATCAGTTTCTGATTGATAATATTTGTTCATCTTGCTTTAAAAGATCTGCACATTTGCCACCAAACAAAGAGCTGACTGTTGGCATTTTAATGTATATATGCTGCAGCAAAAGCTGCAATTGTGGCATCCTCTCCTACAGCCAAGGGTGCTTCAGAAAGGAATTAAAAGAAGTCCTGTGCAACTCATGGTACATGTCATGGGCAGTTCACCATCACCTGTTGATTTTCAAACTTTTCATTTGTTTCTGTTTTTCACATATCTTGAAATCATAATAGGATTTCAGTGTGCATCATGACTGGATCATGTGTAGATCTTCCTCTGCACTGCTATCTCCCCTTACACAACCAGACATGATCATGTCTTGAACATATTCT
>Ga0209208_10006718_pt1 | contig 15827 bp, 11 predicted proteins | sample S1TSphfallax_3_FD_187694 | JGI IMG/M metagenome (GOLD analysis project Ga0209208, IMG submission 187694) | Host-associated microbial communities from peat moss isolated from Minnesota, USA - S1T2_Fd - Sphagnum fallax MG (SPAdes) (version 2) | ecosystem: Host-associated > Plants > Peat moss >...
ATTTTGTTGTTGGTTAATCAATGGAAGGTTGTTGCAACCGTGCTGGAACATGGCCTTTTACAAGCATCTTTGCCCTTGCCCTTACCCTTACTTTAGCTTTTGACTATTTAGGTGTTGAAATCCCCAAGTTTACACCCTTGTGCCCTAATGGATGGGCTCTATAACCAATTTGGAAGTTCTGGTGAAATCTTTCCCTTACTTACCTAATTGCCATTGTAAACCAAGCTTAATTGAAATCTACTTCATATCATTTTTCAACTAACCTTTCAACTGCTATGTTTGTAGCAATATGTGAATCTACTGCATGTCTTTGCTTTGTTTCCTCCTTTTCATTTTTCCTTTGTTCTTTGATTATTTATGTTTTTTATATGTCCATAGTTTTTTCTATGCAGAAGTTGTAAATATTCATCAAAGGTAACAACATGGGATTCATTATAATCAATTAATGGTTCTTTCCCGTGTGTCTTCCTTATAGGAAGATGTGGTAAAGACAATAGATTCTTCAAGCAAAGTGGAGCTTGAATTTTTGTAAAATGTAACAATTGCCTTTTAAACACATCTATAGGTTCACCTAGGTTAATTATGTAATCCATATCAACTTCTATTCCTATATCTTCTAAGCTAACATGAATTCTAAGTTCTTCCACATAATACCTTGGTGGATGCTCTTGTACCTCAACATAACATCTTATTGTAGCAGGCTCCTCTATAATGCCTATGTTGATAAACTTTACAGTTACTCCATGCTCACCCCAACCTTGAGTATCATTTAGACCTTCATCAGAGTTTTTTACATTCTTTTCATCTATTGGGATGATGTTGTCTTTTGCAATGGATAGTTCATTAGGTTTAGTCCTACCATCCATATCCTTTGGATTTAAAGGCCAAATCTTTATAACCTTGAACCCATTCTTGATGTTTCTTTTGGACATAATTACATCTAGTACCTTATCTACCTAGTTTGCAAAAGCAATCTTGTCTGGCTCCTTGTAATTGTTACTGACCATGCTATTATTTCTTTTCTTTTTTTAAGTTGTTTTGAAGGGCTTGAAATAGCTCACATTTGGAGGTTGTAAAGCATGGGAGGTGTGTGAAAGTAAGGTAATCATATCTAGCCCAAATTTTTTAACTTGTTTTATTGCTTTTAGGTTAACATGTGAACCATGCCCATCTAGAATTAATAGATGACAATTGCTTGGAGAGATTTCACGTGGAACTAACCTTTTGAAAAATGACAAAAATTCCTTGAACAAAAAACTTGTCATCCATGCTTTGGTTTGGACTACCATACATGTTCCAAATTTGCAATGCTTAATGTAATCATCTTTGATTATTTCACCTTGAAATATGTAGAATTTATTATTAATCCCCTTGTTGCATCCACTTCACAATTGATGGTTAGCCATTATCTAGATTTTGGGATGGTGTTGTATACTTGATGATAACCCCTTTTTGTTAGAGCTTTAGCTCTTAATTGCCTCCCTGCTTGAATTTCAGTTTCATTAAGATTCCAAATGTGATCTGGACTATATTGATGTTGGGTGTACAAGGATGTTAGGTATTAATATAACAAGTTGCAAAAATTAATGTTGAGGCCTTGGGTTCTACTGATCTCCAATCCTTCTACAAAACATATACTCAATTTTGGATACATGCGCTTAAACCAGTACCATTAGAAATCCATAGGCACCCCATTTCGAAATGTGGTGGGTCAAATTTGATTAACTTCTGCTACCTTCCATTTGAGTTGTTGTAGTGTTATGGACAACCCACATTCTTACATATTCAAAACCCATGCAACAACATCTTCTTCTTCTTCTTATGTTAGTACACCCGATGGTCCAATTTTCCTACTTCTAGTCTTTCCGTTTAGGTGGTCAAAAAGTGAAGTTACAAGTATGCCCCAAAACTTGTTAGGCCCCTGTAAAATAGTAATGTCATGTTCAACTGCATCTATGGCTATCTCTAATGATTCGTTTGACAACTTGCTTATTGGATTTATAGCAGGCACCCTATTTGTTATTGTCGACTTTTGTGTTGTCATGTTTGATCTAACTTGAAGAAGGACATTCTCCTTGTTCACTACTTGTTGGTCCACCATTGCACTTTCTTTCCTATAGGGGACATTGAGCATCATGATGCTTCTAGTTTTCTTGCACCCAACCTCCAAAAGCTTGGTGGTGTGTGTTCAAGCCCCACAAGTGGTACTCCCCTATCTTTCCTATGTTCAAACCAAAAAAACTAAAAGTGTGTTAAATTAAGGAATTTGTTCAATGCATGTTCATATGTGAAAACATTTGTGTTGATGAGATCAAAGATGTTCGCAAAATCAATCTAATTTAAATCTTTATTTATTGTTGTTGTGTAGGCTATTGGAGTGTATCTAATTGTGCATTTTGCTTGAGCTTAGGAAATCTACATTATCACATTGTTGTTATAGTCTTTCCTATTGCAAGGACAACAAATTTAACTATCCAACAAAAATCAATAAACTTTATGAAACTTTCCTTGTAAATCTTGTCAATACATGCAATTATGTTCTCATCTTGGTGATTATCTACCTTAGGTAGCCCTATGCTCTCTTCTTTCACTTTGATATAGAAAATTGGGTATTTTTTCAATTTATTTTGTAACTTTTTGGTTCCTCCTTCCCTTTGTTAAGCAAATCTATGATTTCCTTTTTCATTCTATTAAGTAATTCATCTTTGACTAATATGCTTTCCTTAGGCACTTTTGATCTAAACATTATTGCACTAAAACATAGTAACTCGAAGAATGTTTGGGGTTCACCCTCCACATGGCTTGGTAATTTAGACATCTTGATTTGCAATTGAGTTAGGTTAAATTGATGTCTTACAATTCATTTTGATTGTGTTGTGATATTTTGGTGGGAAAGCAGACTGATTAGTTTTTTAAATCTCTAGATTGTTCACAAACTTTGCAATTTAATGTGATCATTTTAATGTGCTGCTGAAATCCTTAACAATGTTGTACCCCTTTCAATGTTAAAGTTTTGTACTCATCACCAAACATTAGAAAGCACATAATGAAGATATTTGTTTTTTAATTTGCCCTAAACCACACCTTACACCAAACACCTTTAGTCCCAAGTACAATTGCATTTTGTACATTTGCACAACTGTGTGTAATATTTTTTGATTTTATTAAGCCCATGGCCAAACATTACCTTCACATATAAAACATAAATAATTTATAAGTCTACCTCCTTAAACCCCTTTCACCAAACAATTATGTTCAAAAGCATGGTCATTTACTATATGAATGTACACATAAATGTGTGTTACACTAGTGTTTAATCCTTTATCATTAAACACATAATAAATGAACATATTATTAATATAAAAACTATCTGACATTCCCATGACCAAACATAAGTTGTAGGTCATTGGTTGGAATTATAAAAAATGCCAAACACAACTTTATATCACCAAGTGTTCGGAGATAGGGCAATATACAAATAGCCATGGGATGGGTCTCATTTGTTGAACCCCCTGAGTTGTGTACTTTCTGGGTGTTTGGTCATGGGTGGTGTTCGATCATAGGGTAGGCTACCCTGATATCTCACTTAATATGATATATCACTTCATTAACCTATTTTGAAACATGTCAACTTAAATATTTCCAACAACATCCTTGTATTCTTGAACACCCATTTTCAAATTGGTTTATGCAAAACTCGTTTTTTTTGTTATCATGTTTCAAAGTTGAAAAACAATTGCCTTTAAAGTTCTTTCAAAAGCCCTTGAATTAAATTACATTCCCTTGACTTGCAATGTGGAGTATAGAGTGTAGAAAATGCTACTTGCCCAAGAAACTTTTAAAATTCAAAATCTTGGACTCTATATAAAATTCATGAATAGAAAAATCTTGTAAAATGATATTTTGACATATACCTCTTGGATTATAAACCCACGATATTCAATATCCATCGAAATATATTTAAACATTCATTACATTCATAATTTGTAAATTGTATCTAAGATTTGTCAAAATTTAATCTTGAATGATAAAATACATTGATATCCTTGAATATTCATTTCATTGACAACCAATGAAATTGGATAAAGGAAATAATACTACCATGTGCACTCACATTTCATTAAGATATTTGCAACAATTGTCTTGTAATTCTTAAATTTTTCTTTTGGATGTGTGAGGAAACATCAAATCAATATGAACTACAATTGATCATTTTACTTTTTTCAATCTAATGCACATTTGGAATTACCAATATACTAAGTTTAAAAGTGAGACTTTTTATCCAAATCTTGAAGGTGTGCACATCTTTCATAGTATGTATTAGATATAAAGGACCTCTTTTCTATATATTTTGCAAGCCTATAGGTATTTATACATCACACAAAAATATCTATATGCATCACTTGTTTAATTATTCAAACTCATGTAATCCATTCATATTTACTATGAGATATTATATATTAACAATTTTTTTAAAGATTTGTTCTCATACATCTCATATTCAATCCAATTATTATCATATTTCAATGCTGGAATTTTCATATTGTGTTGATTCATAGATATCATAAACAAATATATAGATTTAAACTTTTTTTTATATACCACAATCTATGTCACATGGTGAAACACGAAATTAGAAAAAATGAAAACTATAAAATCCATTGTCAATAGGTTGAAAGTTTTGATGCATGGGTAAATATGAAAACATGATATAAAACCACCTACACATATTAATTAGCTTATTTGAACTTAATAAAAGGTTCAACCCTAATTACTTGACTATGGGTTTACCTGAGATACCTTTACATATATTATTTTTAAAATGACATTTGGGCATGCAAAATCATAAAATTAGCAAATGTCCATTTTGGGACATAAGTACTTGAAGAATTAAAAAGTAGGATCATTTTATAAATGAAAAGAAAAAAAATGTTTGTCAAATATTACTTATGTATGTAAAATAAATAGATTGTGTGAAATAAACTATCATAATTTACATTTTTTCCATACTTATTTCAAGTTAACGGCTTGTAGGTAAAGTCGTTTTTTGTAGTTCATTTATTACTATTAATTGATGGCATTTGTAATTATTAACACCATTGTGTTGGGAATCATTTATTCTAGGGTATAGACAAAAATTATTGGTTGGAAACTTATAAATTTCAACACCCTCATTATGTACTTTCACCTCCAACTCATACCATCCTTGCACCAACAAAGGAAAAAACTCACGATAGCTTAAGTATTGAAGGTAGTTTACCACCTCCCCATATTACCTAGTTTGGTACATAGTATTACTCCTTGAACACTTATGCCATCTTAGTCCAATTACTAACCACTATATTTCATATAAACTAGTCAGATCCTTTTTTAATTTTTTCTCCAAGTAAGGTGAATGGTTATCATGTACTTTTAGCGGTATACCAAGGTGGCATTTTTGTTTTTGGGCTAGTGAATCCAATTGTCTACACAAAGATTAATTCTTTAAAAGTGGCTAGGTGAAGTAGTATTTAATGTTCATAATCTAGTGGAGAAATCCCAATGAATGTTTTAGGTTCATGTAAGTATATTTTATGATATATACATGGGACTACTAGATGCGAGTAAATGTAAAACATGGGCAATGAAAGCTTGAACATAATAACTTTGTGACTACCAAATTATGTGAAGAAGAAATGTCAAAATAAGCTCACCACAATGTGCACCTTCACACAAATGCACAACAAAAAAATTGTAGCTTTAGAAGGCGAATAAGATTATTCATAGCATGTGCAAGCTAACAAATGTTAGAAACACACCAATTTCAACACCATGAGGGTCTAAAAGGTTTTTGAGTAAAACATTATTTTCTTTTGCCAATAGTTTATAATGTAGATATTAACAAATTAAGTTAAAATCAAATATTGAAGGTCTATGTATGTCAATATCTTTATACTCAATTTATTAGATCAATTGAATGATATTATAAAAACACCCAAAATAACATTTAGGGTGCAAAAATATTAACATGTGTTTTGGGGTTATTTAAAAAACAATGGGTTTATTTGCAAAGAGGATGTGATAGACTAAGATCAAATACCAAAAATGATGGATTAGAATTTCATGATTTTTATAAGGGCAAAAGATGTTCATGACCAAAAAATGTCACACTATGCCATGTGTTATAAATGTGTGGATAATTCTTATTCATGATATGTCATTTTTAATCCATTTCAAGTCATTCAAAAAATGAAAAAATAATGAAAACACTAGTTACAATGCTTTAAAAGTTTGTTGAATATTCTCTAATCATTGAATTCATGCCAAATTTTTGCATGTGTTCCAATAATACATTAAAAACATTGTCATGTAAACACATTAAAAACTTTTAACATTAATTTATTTTTGATATTAAGACATGAAAATCCAAGCACTAATTACATTTGTTATGGTATGCGTTAATGTGATTGCACTTTAAAACACATAGTTTTTTGGACAAATTTTATGACATTGTTTTCCAAAACCTCTTTCCAACATAAATTTGAAAAAACAAAGTGTTCAAAGGTTCTCCAACTATCCTCAAAACCAAAAATACAAAACAAGAAGCTTGTCTTTCCTCCTAATATGGATATGCAAAATCACAAAAACCTTTGAAATCGCTTCAACCCAAAAAAAGACAAAAAAAAAAAAAAAAAAAAAAGCGCAAAAAAGAAAGAAGGAAGGGAGAAAAAGAAAAAGAGTAATAAAATTAAAAAGGGATGTGCCCCCCAATTGGCCTTTGAATTTGTGAGTTGCAGGCCACCTGGCACCTAGTGTCAACAACTGGCGTGTGTCGTAGACACCCACTCTACTCACAGGTGTCTGACATGTGTCTGACATGAGGGAGCGTTCTGTCCAGCTGGCTCATGGCTGGCTCATTTCTTATTCCCGCGCTTTTAGGGTGACACAAGTTGGTGAAACCCTAAACCTGAAAATTGTGTGAGAATCACTGCGCCCCCCCCCCCACTGGGTGTTAAGGTGTAATTTATTTATTTATTTATTTTTCTGCTCTAATAAAGAGGAGCTCTGCCATTGGCCTGCACAGCATATTTTGGATGAAGTCCAACATTTTATAAGCCAGTTAGTTTGGGCTTTGGCAAAAAAGCAAAGGCTATTTGGGCCAATGTATTTGCACAAGATCCACATCCAATGCTTGCAAAGGGCATTGTGTACAATTTTTTTCTTCATTATGACCCCTTCTACTTTCAAACTTCATAACTTTCTTATTTTTTATTCATTTTAAACGATTTAAAATGTTATAAAAGCACCACCTGAAGTTCTACAAATCATCTTTGAACTCTAATAGTAACAGAGTAGTATATAAAGAATATTTTTGGTGTTTGGGAACTAGCCTTTGTAGTGTTTAATGGTTTGTGTTTTTTTTAGATCTTGACCCCCTATTTGGGGGTCATAGTTTTTTCATTTCTAATCCATTTTTTATCATTGTTAGTGTGTCAAATGCACCAAGAGAAGGGGGGCTTAAGTGCGAGTGGAGATTTTTTATACTTACAAGTGTAAATTTAATGTGTTGTAATGCATCTCCATCAACACCCCTTATTTTGCGATTACCACATTCAACATACAAAATATTAAATTATTCTCCTATCCTCACCCATACACATGAAAGTGAGTAGCATAATGTGAAGAGGCTATTTAAACATCACCACCCAGGTCAATCATTATAATCTACCAATCAAAAGGAACCATTTCCTTTCATTAGCCCTTTAAAAGGGAAATCGACATATTTGCTAAATTGACAAAAATCAGCCTTGGACCGTATTCCAATATCTGGTTGCTATGAAAGTTAAATCCAATACCAATATCAAGTTGGTATGAAATATTTAAAAATACTAAATACCAATATCAAGTTGGTATGAAATATTTAAAAATATTAAATACCAATATCAAGTTGGTATGAAAACATTTTTAAAAATATTAAATACCAATATCAAGTTGGTATGAAAATATTTTTTAAAATATTAATTACCAATATCAAGTTGGTATGAAAATATTTTAAAAAATATTAATTACCAATATCAAGTTGGTATGAAAATATTTTAAAAATATTAAATACCAATATCAAGTTGGTATGAAAATATTAAAAATTTATTAAATACCAAGACAAGTTGGTATGTTCAAAAGCTAATACTCACCCAACTTTAGTAAAAATGCATGAGAAATAGCTCCATCCACATTATTAATTCTAGGGACAATGGTTACACCAAAACTAGTTTAGGTAAAGAAATAAGATCAAATAATATAAATCACTATAGATGACCATGTAGGAAGCTAAAATGTTACAAAGTCAACACATGATTTAACATATGGATTGAATTACAATGTAAAATGTTGTGGTCTTGAATGTGGCCCTTCTTGCAAAAAAAAACAAATGTTGCAAAATTTTGTGGTTTTGCTATTGAAATCAAAATGTTAACCCAACATAAGCAATCAAAATGTTTTCACCTTGTGTGAACTACCACTTGGCCTTGACCCTAAGCTTGCCCCCTCCTTAAACCTATCCCCCAAAGTTTCTCATTTGAAATTGCATTATTGCTTCACAATCTATATAAATCTCTACTTCTCCTTAATCTACACTACTTTATATTACATATTGCATCTATAGATGGCAACCTAGAAGGAGATGAACATGTTTTAGAACCAATTGATGATCAATGCACAAATTTTTTGAATGTTTAATGTGGCCCTTTTTAATTTTGAATTTATATAATTCGCCTTGTGATGAATTTTTGTCTCTTGCAACAACAAACCAATTTGTATCAATGAATTTGTGTATGACCTATTAGGGACACCGCTTTGTAAGGTATAGGGTAGGGTTTTTTAGTGCTTAGTCTTTTCAACTTGCATAGGTTGTGCAGGTAGAAGAAGATAACCAAGTTGCAGGAAAAACAAGACATTTAAATATTTTGATAATGTGAATGGCATGGCATGGTGTTAGTGATGAGATCAAAGAAAAGTGTGAAGAGACAAAAGTTTCAAATGATATTTAATCAAATTGAGGGATGTAAAAATAAAGGAATTTTGTGTGTGGGGGGGGGGGGGAAATGGTAATATAAGTTAGTGGCAAAAGTATTGGACATGCTTGCCCTAAACCTTAAACCCTAACACCAAGTGTGTATAAGTTTTTAAAATTGAATATGTTTCAAAAAAGGTTTTGAATTCAATGCATCGGTTTAAATTCAATTGTTGAAGTGGAAGGAATGACAATTGGGCGCAAATTTATTAAAGAGCCAAAAATCAAGTTGGATGGTGATGAAAACTATAACTTTCTTTAGATATGTTTTTTTTTTCTTTTACATTTAAAAAATTAATTAATCAATCCAAATTGTGTTAAATAATTAATATAAGTATTGAAGAATTCAAATTAAGATTTTATTAAATTTGGGTTTTAATTTTAGTAAAGGGCTTTTAAACTTGAACAATAATTGTGTCAAATTAATCTATTTTACAAAGGACTTGAGTAAAGGACTTTTTTAGTAAAGAAAGTTTGATGGTAAAATAAAGTAAAAATGATAATAACCTACTACCTACACCCCAAAAACATTCAGAATTTAAAAGTTATGAAAATTTGAAAAAGTTAGCTTACGATACAAAAATTAAAATATAAATTAATTACCACATTTTGGTATGATACAAAATTATGATAAATTTTCAAAATGAGACTTCAAATTTTCAAACTTTAAAATTTTCACATTTATTTAAAAATTACTAACACAAAAAGTGATATATTGAGACAAATATATGTTTTAACAAAAAATTGCAAAATATTTCATTCAAAAATTCCCTTTGTATGAAAAAATGAACAGGACTAATAAAGAATTCACAATCCTTTTACAATATAATCATTTTGATTCATTTGAACATATTTGCACCCAATTTGTTTATGATGAGACTAATTTTTTTAATTTGCCTTTCATGGTGGTTAATCCAAATTTTTAATTTTTTTTTCTCTCTTCCTATTGCACCAAAAATAAATAAAAAATTTGAACAATGGCATATTTTTCTTTTTATATAAAACACTATTATCAATTGACCATGGATACCAAACATTACAAGGAGATAAAATGAAAGGACAATTGGTCATGAGTTTGCAATCATGTTTGATGGTTCATTTATTTATTGAATTTTGAGATAATTATTATTTTAAATTCAATCTTTTATAAAGGATGACATTCAAATTTAATCATGATGAATTCTTTTATTGGGCCTTTTTTGTATGTTTAGACTTTTCTTGAATTGTTAAATCATAATTTTTTTGGTTAAATAAAATACTAACAATATCATGTTGGACTTGTTGTTTTCCATATAATCCTTCCATATGTCCAAACCTGCATTTTAGTGAAATATAAAACTCTCAAAAGAATTAATCAAATCATAAAATATCAAACCTTTAAAGATGTAACAAATTATTTTTTCTTTACAAATGGATTAACAAAAAGAAACCTTGCAAACAAATGGCATAAATAATGTTGTCTTATAAGTAAGAAATTTTGTTATACTTGAAAATCTTTGCTAAAGTTTTATGTTAGGAATATTCAATAGTTGTTTTGAATTAATATCTTTATTTTCAAAGTGCAAAATAATTCATTCTGTCACACAAAAATGTTTGGTTAACCATGAATGTTTATTTGAATGAAATGTTTTGATGAATAGAATTACCATAACTAATATATAACATAATTGTTAACAACTAATTTTTTTGCCTAAATTAAACACAACCATCTACAAATTTCATTGATAATATTGGATTTCATCCTAAATGAATGATGTCATTGTGTTTCACTTTTCATATTTTAGGTCATCTTGAATAAATTTTAATCACAAATTTTGATCAATAACAATTACCTTTGATAAACAAAAATTTGGTCATTACAATGTTCTTGTTGCTGCTACCATATTGAAATAAATAAACAAATGATTGGTATTCATAGATTTGTTTTATAAGGAACCCATAATAGCCACATGTCACATGTGCATGCTTTTGTTTCCATAGATTGATTGAGATGTAAATTAGATTGACAAGGGAAAGAAAAGGTTTTATTGATACAAATAGGTTGTTCTACTATCAATTTCAAACATTCAATTTGAAGACCAAAACTATGATATGAGATTTCCAATTTTGAAAATCATTATAAACATTTCAAATGCCAATTATGAAATGTTAAAAAGAATATAAGACTTTTTCAAATGACTTCAGCATACACTTTGATGATCAATCCAAGTGTTTAATGTGGTGTGACCTTGCCATTCCACAATGAAAGTCATGGGAAATTTTAAATGAATGGGAGAATTCATGTAAACAAAAAAAAAAAAACACGATCATTAAACCATGTTATCATCGCGACAATTTTGATGGATTATCCTAATTATTTTTCTCCAAAAGGGAATTTTTTTATTTTGTCAACTAAGAGTGTTTAAATGGTTTTCCATCTTATAAGGCCCTTACAAGCTTCCTTTTAGAAGTGGTCTTTTTCCAACAATGCAAATATAATGACTTAAACTTTCCCCAAGCTTGGATATGTAGGTATTAAATACCCCATGATCTTTTGGTGGTAGTCAATTTGGGTGACATTTAATATAATTATATGGGTTATAGTAGGTAATGGTAGTATGTTCTAATGATGAATTAAGTTATCAATTAGTTGTTAAAAGGCCATAAATTCTAACAATTTGAGCTACTTGGTCCATTTTCATATATACCACTATCATCAATATTATGTAATGAAATATGTTTTAAAAATGATAGTCAAATACATTTTTTTTAATTATAAAATTATAAGGTGATTAATAGATTTAAATAAGATAATTAAAAACAATCTAAAAATTATAATTGTCATTTGTAGCAAATATAATAAAATAGCTTGGATAAATTTGTAATGTGGTCACAATATATCTTACATTGAACTTTAATATACTCAAAATATACACCTATTGTATCCATAATATCGAGTAAATTTAATGTTAATAATAATCTTTGAATACACATGTAATATGGCTATTCATATACATTCAAAATATACATTTGTAGATCTTAATGTACTCGACTATATCAATTGTAATACACAAAATACATCTTTGTATAATTATAGGGTTATGACTGAATTGGTCACATTTGCAACTAATGTGACATAAGTTGTTCTTTTTGGATGAAAACCAAATTAATGTTGTTCACATGGAAGGATGAAAGTCAAAATAGTCACAAACTAGTTGCAATGTAATCATAAATATGACCAACATAAGAAATCATAGTCATAAAAGTGTGTGAAAGTAATTGTAAATCATTATTAGTCATATGCAATCACAAATAGAATGGTTACATTTTGGCCAATTTCTACTAGTGTTTCTATTCATTGCACCAATATGTGTCCTAGTTCACTTTGCATTTCATGAGATTTAGAATAGCCCAAAATAACCTAAAGTATAACCTATAATAATTTAGAGTACAACTTATAATAGCCTAAAATAAATTTGTGTAAAATAACATGGGATAGAGTAGGTGATAATAGCATAAGGTAAAATAACCTAAAATTACTTAAGTTGAAATAATTTGAAGGATAAAATCATGATCAAGTATACAATTTGTGATCCTTGAATTTTTTTTTTGTAAAGTAGCCATAAATCATGCCTTAACATATCAAAATTTAAAATATTATTTAATTTAATGATTTATATGAACATATTATTTTAATTTATGTCAATGATATGAAAGAATCACATGTTTAAAGTAGATTTAAGTAGATTTCTAAAAATTGCAAGTAGAATGTTTTTTACTTTCTTGGTTACCCAAAAAAACAAAGTAGGCTTCAAATAGATAAAATATTGATTTTTGAAATTTACTTATGCACTTTTAACTTCCAAGGTAAAAATAATAATATATTAATCTTTTAACGTAAAAGTATTTTTGAACACAATTCCCCTAGTCAATTTCAAAAATACTTTTGACCTACTTTTAGTATACTAAAGTTTTTCAAACTTTGTATACAAGATATTATAAACTCAACATTGTGCACCATGATGGTTTGACAATGAGTGAAAATGTTTTGATTCTACTTTCTTGCATTTAGGTGTAAAAATATGATTGCAATTACTCATAACTACTTTTGATGTATATTTCATCATGCTTTTACCCTAAAATAAATAAGAATAATTTAGGGTAAAATATCATAAAATGAAATAGTCAAAAATATTTTAGGGTAGAATAGCCTAAAATAGTTTATAATAGTTTATGATAAAACAACTCAAAATAATTTAAGGTGGAACACCTTAAAATATTATAGAATAACTTTAAATAGTTTATGTTAGAATAACCAAAAGTCCAATAATTTCAAATAGTTAAGAAAAACCTTAGGTAAATAACTTGAAATAACTTGGGGTGGAAACCTAAAATAGCCAAAAATAGTTTAAGTTGGAATAATTTATAATAATATTTAATGGTCGATAATGGCCTAAGGTAAAATAACCTAAGGCGAAATAACAAAAAAATTGAGAATAATGAAACATAAATTAATTTAAAATAACATAAGATACAATAACTTAGGGTAGTTAAAATAACAACATAAAAAACAAAATTATTAGAATGAATGATCTCAATCAATATTGGATAATGTCAACTAATAGTGAAACATGATGAATATTATTACATAATGACCCTATAATGACATAACTTTAAAGAACATGAAATGATTCAAATGGGTGAACTTATTCCATTTTCAAAGTCCCATAGTGATTCAAGCAAGTGAACTACACCCCATTTTTAAATTAGTGTTATTATTATAAGAATTTACTCCCAAAAACCCAGGAGCTAACAAAATTTCAAATTAACTCAAAAAAATGTCCCCATTTGTTGGGTGGTAAAATCATAAATGGGGATATTTTTAATTTATTTTGAAGGATATAATTATCATTGTGATTATAATATAAATTAAAATTTTATTTGTTAAAACCTATTTAACATATAATTTACATGAGTTCTTTATCATAGAAAATAAAATTTAAACTTATTTTCATTTCAAACAAGTGAAAAAATAAAATCAAAACAATTTGAAATTTGAAAATTAATGAACAATAATGAAAAATATGTTATATTTTATATTTTAATTAAAAATTCAATGTACATCAAATTTTTAATGATTTTTATTGTTATTTTATATCTACTTTCATTCTACCTTGAGGATGTTATTATGTTTACACTCTAACATTGGGCCATTCACAAAATATGGTGTGATTCTTCACCATTGCTAACATTCCTACAACAATGTTGAACAAGAAGAAAGGGAAGGACTTCAACATTAATGAATAACATTAGTTTTGTTGTTCTTTTTGCACATCTCACAAGACATCTCGTGGGGAATGGATAAAAAGAGTCCAACATATTGGGATATAATTTATGCAAACACTATAACAAAAATTGTTTTATAACATCACCACAATTTTAACATGCAACAAATTATGAGTGAAAATCATGTGAAATTTGTTCATTCATAGGTTTGTACATTTGGCACATGAATATCATGTGTTAAAAACACATTTGACACATAGATAAATGTGTTGATGGATGAAATACAAACTTATGAATGAATAAATGTCACATGAATTTTGCATTTCCCTATAAATCAATGTGTCAAATGTGTTTTCAATACATGATATCAATGTGTGAAATGTACAAATTATGAATGAATGAAGTTTGCACAATTTCAATTATTAAGTTGTGGGATGTTAAGTTTGTGATGATGTGTGGGGATGCTTATAAAGTTTTTAAAAATGAAATGGTCACTATAACAAAAGGTGACCATGTACACCAAATGATTTCACTAGATTTTGAATGAATTCATTGGTCTTAGTAAATGGGGACTAGTTGGAAAATAGTGAATTCACTAGTTTAGTGAGCATGGACTAGTGAATTGCACCCATAGTTTGTAGTAGTGGGAACATCATCAAACATGATGTGTCAAAATTTGTGGGAAATTACAAAGTTGTTGAAGGACTTTGTGAATTTCCAACAAGTGTAAACAAAATTTTATATAAAAAGTTTTACAAAAATAAGCATCCATGAAATCTAAGGTTCATACTTTTACATTATTGGTTGATTTTGAAGGATGTACTTTTGTTGGGGTGATGTGTTTGACAATTGTTCAACTAATGAACTTGTAAAAACAATTGCACTTTTAATAACATATGCACCTCTTTTAGTCAATACAAATAATTTGTCATTTAATTGCCTAATTTAATTTTAATTAGGTTAATGTTAAGTTGGGACAGTGTGGTTAATTGTGTTTTAGCTTGAAACCAATTCAAGTGTGAAGCATTATGGTACATGGTGATGTGTGTATTCCATTTCTTGTTTTGAGTTTGGATTCCTAATATTGTTTGTACCTAAATAGATGTTTTAAATTACCAAAAGGATGGTTTATTTTTGTGTTGTGTTACATCTATATTCAACTTTTTAAACATTATTTTGTGTGTTTTGCATGGGATTTTGTGTAGCAAATGCCATGTAAGTTTCATTTTTCTTCATTCTATTGGTTATTTTGAATTCATTTTTTAATAAACACTAATTAAATTTGCATTTGGGTAGAAGTTGAAACAAGGGGCACTTTTTGGTTTGCTTTCTTACTTTTGAGCTAAAAAAACTTACCTAGTGAAGTTGGAGTTTTCAACATCAAATTTAGTTTAAAAATTTATTTGGGGGTTGAACCCAAATAGGGCTTCAATGCCATAGAGTTGAAAGGTGGAAAAAAAAAAACAAAAGGAGAATAGTGCAACAACCCCCCCCCCCCCCCCCCCCCCCCCCC